>Ga0207695_10000139_pt1 | contig 216873 bp, 194 predicted proteins | sample KBSC54metaG_FD_184354 | JGI IMG/M metagenome (GOLD analysis project Ga0207695, IMG submission 184354) | Corn rhizosphere microbial communities from Kellogg Biological Station, Michigan, USA - KBS C5-4 metaG (SPAdes) (version 2) | ecosystem: Host-associated > Plants > Roots > Rhizosphere >...
TACCGCGAACATCGACGCCAGTATGATCGACGGGATACAGATGCAGCTCACCAAGCCGATCAGCGGAGGCTTTATCAGCGGATATGCACAAACTACCACAGATACGATCAACTGTGGTTTCGTATCAGGGGCCGCGAATCAGGTTGGAGGCCTCGCACAGTTCACGGCGGGTATGAATCTTGTCAATCGCTCAAGGGGCGGAGCCGCTTTCGGCATGTCAAATGTCGACTTCTCAAGTCTTCCATGGACTGGCTGGGGTGGTCTGCCTGTGGCCAACGCCCTGTCTTATCCGGTGTTCACCGTAGGCAACGGCATCGGCTCGGATGGTCTTAGTACGACGAACCGGTCTAACGCCCTTACGGTATTGTATAATGGACGCACTCAGATCAACACAACCGGGGGTATCGCTACGCTGACCCAGGCGGCTGTCACTCCCAAAGCGGCCCTGGACGTGGTGAGCACAAATACGGGGGTACTGCTGCCTCGCCTGACCACTGCGCAGCGCAATGCGATTGTCAGCGGCGACCTCCAAAACGGACTTTTGCTATATAATACCGACAGCAGCGCCTTCCAGTACTACAACGGAACCGCGTGGAGCTCAGTCGGCAGTTCGACCTCCGGATCGACGTCGGATCACTGGACGTATAACAACGGACTGCAATACGACAGCGTCAATAGCATCGCGATCGGGACGAACCAGGTACCCACCGGCTATATGCTGGCGGTCAAGGGTTCGGGGATCTTCACCCATCTGCAGGTGAAGTCGGTCGCTAACTGGCCGGACTATGTCTTTGAAAAGAAATACCAGCTGAGGACGCTGGAAGACCTCGAGGCCTATATCGACCGGTACAAACACCTGCCGGATGTGGTCTCTGTCGCCAGGGTAAATGCTGAAGGCGTCGACCTCGGCAGCAACCAGGCCGCCATCCTCAAGAACGTGGAAGAGCTGACGCTGCACCTGATAGACGAGAACAAGCAGCTGAAGACGCAGAACGCACGCATCAACGACCTGCAAGCGCAGATCGACGCCCTGAAAGAGCTGTTGTTGAACAAAGCAAAATAACAAAAGTATGCGCCAAAAAACGGTTGTATGGGGGCTGGTCCTGCTTTGTTTACTAAACTCCGGTCTCAAAGCCCAGATGGGTCCGGATGGGGGGGGCGTCGACTCCCTCACTGCGAAGGCGATCGGCTTCCCATCCCGGCTGCTCGGCAAGCTCCAGGCCCGAACCAACAAGCTGAACAGCCAGCTGACGCAGCGGTCGACCCGCTGGCTGGAAAAGATGCAACGGCGGGAGGCCAGGCTGCAGAAGAAGCTGAGCGCTAGCGATAGCGTGGGCGCTCAGCAGCTGTTTGGCAATTCCCAGCAGCAATATTCGGCACTGATCCAAAAGCTGCGGACGGATACCGGGACTGCGGCCTCCGGTCTAAAAGGAACCTATATGCCTTATATGGACTCCCTGCAGGGGATGATGAAATACCTGAAGGCTCCCGGCCAGGTACAGGCCCTGCAGGCGAAGATGGCCGACGCGGATGTAGCCCAGGCCTTTGTCCAGCAGCGCAAGCAGCAGATCAGCCAGTATATCAGCCAGCACACCGACCTGCAAGGATTGGCGAACAAGCAGTTCGCGGGTCTCAACCAGGACGCCTACTATTACTCGCAGCAGCTGAGACAATACCGGGAGATGTGGAACCACCCCGACCAGCTGCAACAGAAGGCGCTAACGATCTTAAACAAGCTGCCCGCCTTTCAGCAGTTCATGAAGAACAACTCCCAACTGGGCGGGCTCTTCCACCTGCCTGGCAACTACGCTTCACCGGAATCACTGGCTGGGCTGCAAACCAAGGACCAGGTGGCTCAGCAGGTCCAGAGCCAGGTTTCAGCAGCCGGACCCGACGGTGCTGCCGCCCTGCAATCTAACCTGGAGTCGGCGCAGTCGCAGCTGGATGGCTATAAGGACAAGCTGTCAAAGCTGGGACAGGGCAATGGCAATGCGGACATGCCGAATTTCAAACCCAATGACCAGAAGACGAAGACCTTCTTCCAACGACTGGAATATGGTTTCAATTTTCAGACGACTCATAACAACTATTATTTCCCGACGGTGACGGATTTTGGGCTCTCTCTGGGCTACCGACTGGGGCATTCCAATGTCGTTGGTGTCGGGGCAAGCTATAAGGTAGGGTGGGGGAATGGTATTCAGCACATTGCCGTAACAAGCCAGGGCGCCGGGCTGCGGTCTTTCCTGGAGATCAAGCTGAAAAAGACCTGGTCGGCGGCCGGGGGATTTGAGTACAACTACACGACGCCGTTCTCGTCTTTTCAGGATTTGAGGGCGATCGAGCGATGGACAAAGAGCGGGCTGGTCGGGATCAGCAAGCAGGTGTCGGCGAAGGGAAGGTTTTTCAAACAGACAAAACTGCAGCTGTTGTGGGATTTTTTGAGCTATCAGCAGGTACCGAAGACGCAGCCGTTGCTTTTTAGAATTAATTACTCGTTCAATTAAAATAAGTGGACATGTTCACGTTTAATCGATATTTTCTTTCAGGAATCTTTTTCCTATTGGTTGCACTATCGGCTCAAGCGCAGCTAATGACGTCCTCGATGATCGCATCCCCCTTTGGGCAGGCCGGCGCTACGGACCCCAGCACAGCCCTGGTTAACCTGAGAACGGACATCATTCCGCATTCTCCCGAGGCGGAAGCGCTTGGCAAATATGGCGTGATACCGGTTACGCTATATTCCGGGCTTCCTAATGTCTCCATTCCTATCTATGAAATAAAAACGCCCAGTCTTGACCTGCCATTCTCGTTGGGCTATAATAGCAATGGCTATAAACCGAACGAAATTGCCAGCTATGTAGGCATGGGATGGTCGGTGCAGGGCGGGGGATCGATAACTCGCATTGTAAAGGATCAGGTCGATGAGTCGTTGACCTCGGGGCGATACGACAACTATATCAACAACACCCTTGTATCCTGGAGCCAGCCCTTCCTGCAAAGTGTTGCACAAAAAGAGATCGATGGACAGCCGGATATATACATCTTCAATGTCGGCGGTTATAGAGGGAAGTTTATCCTGCTCAAGGGTAAAGCGTATTTGTACCCGCAGCAGAATATTGTGATAGAACCTTATAACTTCAATGGTTTCAAGCTGACAGACGACAATGGCAACGTCTATCTTTTCACTGATATCGAAACAACTTATCAGAAACAGATGCTGCCGGGCAATCCCGTACCTGACCACACTTCTGCCTGGTATGTCAGCAAGATCATTAGCGCAGACACAAAGGATACAGTAACCTTTGCCTATACTCCTTATTATTATCGGCAGCCCAATAATTATGTTGAGACCTATACTATAAATACCAGCCTTGGTACAGGCCTGAATACGAATGGGCATACCTATACCGAATACGCCGTACAGGGTGATCATATCGATGCATTACTCTTATCGGGAGTGTTCAGTAAATATGGAAACATAAATTTTTTACTTTCTGGCGACGATAGGACAGACCTGATCGGGAGTTCGGGCGCAAAATATCTTGACAATATTGTTGTAACGGGCGGCGACGGTACGCTTGCCAAACAGATGAAGCTGAATCACGGGTATTTCGGTAGCGGCTATAACCAACGGCTGAATCTCCAATCGGTCACTTTTCAGCTGCCTTTTCCTCAAGACAGCAGTCGATATAGTATGGAATACTATGGCGGGTCTTTACCGGATAACGGGACGAAGGGTGTCGACACGTATGGCTACTATAATGCAAAGCAAAATGCGATGCTATTTCCGGCGGGAACTTTCACGCCCTCCCTCTATTCATATGGCGATCGCAGCGCCAACGCCCAGGCAAGCATACTGACCCAGCTGAGTAAAATCACCTATCCAACCGGCGGTTATTCGACTTTTGAATACGAACAGAATCAATACGGCAGCGCCTCTTATCAATACCAGCCGGATACGGCGGTTATAAACTATGATTGGGTTGCTGATACTCTGCCTGGAGGACTTATGCGCAGAAGATTCGCGATGCACCTCGATACGGCGCAGGAAGTAAAGATAAGCTGTGGGACAACTTTTGAGTTCGATCCGGGGAATACTACTGTGATCCTGAATATAACCAAAGGGGCGTTGCCAACAGGAAAGACGATTTATAGCAGCCAGCCCGGAGTCAATTTTATCAGCGATTCCCTTTACCTGGATCCCGGAGACTACTGGGTTAATCTCTATTTGCCGAAGGTAGGAAGAGCCATAGCAGGACAGTTCATTACGCTTGTGTCGAAAGTCGTCCAGAACACATTGTCTGACGGGCCGGGATTGCGGATCCGGAAGATCACTTCTTATGACTATAACGGTATCCCGCAGTTGGTAAAGCAATATACGTATAGTAATGCCGTTGGTCTAGAGGGAGGCGGAGTGTCAGGATCAAACATGGCTGCATACTGCGGACAGTATAATATCATCAGCTATATGGCAGGGCTGAAAGGCGCGCTATATGAATATTCGGGCGAACAGTTCTTCTATACGCAGGTGGAAGAAACGACCCAGGACAGTCTGCAAACGGGCAAGACGGACTACACATTTGGAGTACAAGGTAGCGTACAGCCGGACGTTAATCTTCTTTCGCAAACGGACTATCAATACAAAAATGGTAAATTCATACCCGTCCAGCAGACCACCCATGACTTCAGCTGGACTCTGACTAACGACTTTCTGGGCATTGAGGTCATTCCAACAGGTGCGGTAGGAAATGTCTGCACTGGCTGTTGGGGGTGCTCGATGCTGCAATCGCCGGACCCTACACAGGATGCTTCACTGTTGACAATATACGGGGTTCATAAGACGATCGAAATGCAAGATGGCTATGCCCTGGCAACCCATGACAGACATATAGAATACGACAGCGCTGGCCAGGCCGCGCTACAGACCAATACGAACTATTATTATGACAATCCCAGTCATTTGTATCCAACCCGGATTACGGCGACCAACAGCAAGGGAGAGCAGCAAACCGTCTACCTGAAATACCCGTTGGACTATTCGCTGGGACAAAGTTCCTCTTTAAAAAGCCTGGATTCCAGTTTCCACTCTGATCTGGGTCTTGCGGCAAATAGCGGCAGCAGTTGCCTCCTCAATGAAGAAGCAGCTCTTTCTCCCTTCCAGCCCTATACCGGCAATACATCCGCCAAGCAGCAGCAGTTCACCACGATCGCAAACGGTTACAATTGTGTGTCTACCTATGCCGGAGGGGTCTCTGCCGCAGTTACGAACCGGAACAACGCATGGGGCAACTATTTCTCAACGCTTGACGGGTTGATCGCTTCAAACAGCATACCCTGGCAACGGGGTGTGTTATGGATGCAGCGGCACAATATGATCTCGCCATGGATCGAAAAATATGTGACCATAAAAAAGCCGGACAACAATGAATACCTCGTCTCGGCCACGAGGAACGAATATAATATATTCAGTACCCCCTCTTCGGCACAGACCGTACTGGCGTCGAAGATCAGTCAGGTGGAATTGAGCGCGCCACTGCTGTTCTCCACATTCTCCACAAATACTGACGCCTATTACTTGCCGCAACTGTATTACGGATATGACAGCAGGTTAAACCTCGCTTCTCAGAATAAGGTCAACGGTAAGCTGCTTTCATACTTGTGGGATTACCGCGACGCCTATCCAATTGCCCAGGTGACCAATTCTGATCCCGGCAATATTGCGTACACATCCTTTGAGGCCGATGGTAATGGAACCGTCTCGATCAACGATCCTTCAAGAATTGTGGCGACGGATGGTATAACAGGCAGTCACTGTTATTCTCTGGATGTCTTGTCTCGGTCAAACCTCGATCCATCAAAGTCATATATTATTTCCGTCTGGGCTAAGAACGGGACGCCCTTTTACAACGGATCGAATGGAAGTACACAAGTCATACCGACCGGAAATTCCTGGACTACGGGCAGAAGTTTCAATGGCTGGACGTACCTGGAAAAGAAGATGACAGGCGTCAGCGATATTAGCCTGACGGGCAGCGGAGTCCTTGTAGATGAAGTAAGGATCTACCCAGCGGATGCATTGATGACTACATATACATATGCTCCATCCGTCGGTATCACCAGTCTCTGCGACCAGGCCGGACAAATCAGCTATTATGGATATGACGCGCTGGGCAGGCTGAAGACCGTAAAGGACGAGGACGGCAATATCATCAAGACGATCGAATACCATTTCAAAAAGCAGTAACCGCACAACTGATCCTATGAGCTATAAGTCTATGCTCCATAAATATCTTTTATTCTTTTTGGTCGCTGGCCTGGCCTTGCAAGCGCGTGCGCACAAACCGGGGAAGCCGCCCAAGCTTTTGCTTGGCTACACCATCAGCGGACCTACATCGGTAATGGTAGGGACGGCTTCCTCTTATACCGTCTCTCCGGCATTGCCTACTGGCTATTCCTGGTCCGCCAATGGCGGATATATCGACGGGATGGTATCGTTCATCCCAATCCCTAAGGGCCCCAGCTATGCCAAAGGTCCTTCGGTAGGTAGATTGCCATCTGCCGCCGCAGCTAACAATCGATCCAATGATGATCCGACGCCAACCAGCGCAACAGTGATCTGGACTGGCCAGACCTCCGGCGGGGGCCCAGCAGTTCGGGTATACAGCAACAACGGTACGCTCGTTGGCCAGCTGCCTGTTACCTTCGTCCCCGCACTGACAGCCGGTTCCATCTCTTCATCACAGGCTATTAACTATAATACTGCGCCGGCCCCGCTCACCGGTACTACGTCAACAGGAGGGGCCTGCAGCGGGGTCTATACTTATCAGTGGCAGTCCTCAACGGACCAGAGCAGCTGGACCGTAATACCCTCTTCGGACAGTACTGGCTACCATCCCCCGGCTCTGACGACCACTACGTATTATAGAAGAATAACCACGTGCGGAGCTTACAGCGCCGTCAGCAATACAGTTCAGATAACGGTCTATCCACTGCCCATCGTTGGTGCAATATCTCCGGCTAGCCAGACCATCAACTATAACTGGTCGGCGTCGTCACTCACGGTGTCCGGAGTATCAGGCGGCAATGGGACGTATACTTATCAATGGCAAAGCTCATCGGATAATAGTTCGTGGGGTAATATCGGGAGTCCTGTAACAACGACGGAAACTTCCAATAGTTTCTCACCCGGTCCGCTTTCTGCACAGACCTACTTTCGGGTGGTGGCCAGCAGCAACGGGATGATTCAGAACTCGGCATCGGTAGTCGTGAATGTCTATCCGCAGCTGCAAACCGGAGGCATCAGTCCAGGCAATCAGGCGATAAAATTCAATGGCATTCCAGCGCAAATGAGCATATCGGCGACCGGCGGGGACAACAGTTATTCCTACCAGTGGTATTCAGATGGTACCGGCGGCTTTCAACAGGTGGCGACCGGGCCGACTTATAGTCCACCGGCGCTGTCGACAACGACGAATTACTATGCTAATGTTATAAGTAATGGTGTGCAGGTGACGACGGGCACCGTGACTGTCACTGTCTTTCCAAAGCTGCAGTGCGGGACCATCACCCCTGCCAGCCAGACGATCGCCTTTGGCGCACATCCCGACACGATGACGCTCAACGGCGTATCGGGAGGCTCTGGATCTTATACTTATCTCTGGCAGTATTCGAAGGACGCTTCGTTCAGCTCACCCGTGTCGATCCCATTTTCCAACTGGTATATACTGGGCGCGGAATCATTGCCGAGCAACACCTGGTTCAGGGTCATCGTTGCTAGCGCAGGCGATACCATCTATAGCCCAATTGCAGTAGTGAATGTGGTCCCGCGACTGACGGCAGGAGTTATAAGCCCATCGACGATGACGTTACCGGCGGGAGGCGATCCCGGCCAGCTGAGCTCGTCGGCAGCAATCGGAGGCAACTGCGTTCCATCAGCTTACCAATACCTATGGCAAAGCTCTACCAATAATGTTGCGTTTAGCGATATCGGTGGAGCTTCTGATCTGACCTTTTCTCCCGGCGTGATCAATGCCAGCATCTATTACCGGATAAGAGTAGCCTGCGGTAGCGATACCTCTTATTCCAGGTCTGCAAGCTTTACCGTAATACCTGCCCCCGATAGCGGGCAGGACCTCAACTATATTCGTACGCGGACCTTTAACAGGGCGGGGGTAACGGACACCGTCACGGCAGATGGCCTGACGGACCCTCACGATGTTAGCCAGGTAACGCAATACTTTGACGGCCTGGGCAGACCAATGCAGACAGTGTCGAGACAGGCGAGTCCCTTGCAAAAGGACATGGTCTCAATGCAGATATACGATCCGTTTGGCCGGGAGGTCTTGAAATACCTGCCTTATACTTCCCAGGCCAATGATGGCAACTTCAAGACGAATGCCGTTTCGGAACAAGCTGCCTTTAACTCCTCTCAATTCCCGAATGAACACAGCTATTATGGTCGGACAGACTATGATGCATCGCCACTGAACCGGGTACTGGGTGATTATCAGGCCGGCGACAGCTGGGCAGGAGCTGGGCGCGGAGTCACTAAGGGTTATCTCTTCAACACGGCAGCGGACAGCGTACAGATATGGAATATCGGATATGCGGCTGGCAGCCTGCCCGTCAATGCTGGGGCTTATTCCGCCGGACAATTGCGTAAAACATTGATTACTGATGAACAGGGCCACCAGGTAGTCGAATACCGGGATTTTGCCGACCAGGTCGTCCTGAAAAAGGTCCAGTTGGCCGATGTTCCCGGAAACGCCCACGCCGGCTGGCTTTGCACCTATTACGTATATGACGATCTGAATAACCTTCGATTCGTAATTCCTCCGAAAGCAGCGGAATGGCTGGCCGGCAACGGTTGGAGCCTAGGCGCTGCCGGTGGCGGCCAGGTAGCAGCGGAACTATGCTTCCGATATGAGTTTGACGGCCGCAGACGGATGATCGTCAAACAAGTGCCCGGCAAAGGCGAGGATTGGATGATCTTTGACGTTCGGGACAGGCTTGTCTTTAGCCAGGACGCCAATCAGCGGGTATCGGGACAATGGATCAACACACAGTATGACGGCCTGGACCGAACGGTATTGGTGGGACAAATGAACGATACGGCTAACCGCGCCGATCTGCAGCAGACGGTTACCGCTTTGTCGACAACAGGCTCTATTGCCCCGTTGCTGGTGGCCGACCTGTACCTTTCGAAACCTGATCAGCAGGGGGATACTGTTGCAACAGATCTTATCGATATGCAGGACGGGTTCTCGACAAAGGTTGACGGGAACTTTTCTGGAGGGATCGTACCCCCGGGTTCTATCACGAGTGGCTATCCTTCCGGCGCTTTGCCGGTGTCGCTGAACCCCATACCCACCGGTACAACAGTTCAGCCGCTGATTATCAACTATTACGACAACTATGATTGGGTGGCATCCACCGGCTCAGGGTTGGGGACAACGCTGGCAACAGATAAGACGGGCAGCTTTATCACGCAGTTCAACACCTCTCCGGATTATGCGGTGCGGATCGCGGCAAATCCTATTGTTCGCGGGCAGGCTACTGGTACGATGCATTTGATTTTGGGAGAGAATCGTCCATTGTATACAGTCAACTTTTACGACGACAGAGACCGTCCGATCCAGAGCAGGACGATGAACTATTCCGGCGGCGTGGATACACTAACCAGTCAATACGACTTCAGCGGGAAGGCTATTCGTACTCTCCTTACGCACTATAAGGCAGGTACAGGGTCTCAATACCACACAGTGATGACCAAGATGGATTATGATCCTGGATTCCGCCTGTTACACGTCTGGAAGAACATTGACGGCGCACCCATCGACCAACTGATCAGCAGCCAACAATATAATGAGCTGGGTCAGCTAACCTCAAAAGGATTGGGCAATAACCTGGACAATATCAATTATGATTATAATATCCGAGGCTGGCTAAGCTCGATCAATCAAGACTATATTTCCAGCACCAGCTCCACTCCGTTGCATTACTTTGGCATGCAGCTGGGCTATGACAAGAGCCAGGCCGGCGCGACAGGGACAACTTTTAAGAATCTGCAATACAATGGGAATATTTCTGGCTGGATGTGGAAGAGCGCAGGCGACGGGGTCAACCGGCAGTACGATTTTACATATGACAACGTAAACCGACTAACCGGCGCCGATTTCAACCAGCAATTTACCGGTGGGTGGGGCAAATCCGATCCCTCGAATTCCGGCGCGGCAATGGACTATAGCGTGAGCAACCTTCGCTATGATGCCAACGGGAATATTCTGGGTATGCAGCAGAAAGGATTTCGGATCGGCAAGCCGGTGGATCCGATCGATATGCTTGGTTATAACTATCAAGCCAACACCAATAAGTTGGCTGGAGTAACAGATACGGCTAATGACGCAAGCTCTAAATTGGGTGACTTCCATTATAATGAGGGTTCTAAGGGAGCTATTGACTATACTTATGATGCCAACGGCAATCTCATAAGCGATCAGAACAAGAGTATTACCGGGATTGTGTATAACTATCTTAATCTGCCCCAGCAGATCACGGTCAACGGGAAGGGGACAATCAGCTATACCTATGACGCTGCCGGTGTCAAGCTGAAGAAAACGACCGTCGATAATACCGTTACGCCCGCGAAAACTACGGTTACCACTTATATTGATGGTATCCAATATCAAAATGACAGCCTTCAGTTTGTAGGACATGAGGAAGGCCGGGCAAGATGGGCTTTGCATAACTACACCACGGGCACCTCTGGGTATGGCTGGGAATACGATTTCTTCGAGAAGGACCATTTGGGTAATACGCGCGTCGTGCTGACCCAGCAAAGGGATACGGCCCAGTATATGGCCACTATGGAAGCGACCTACCGGGCCAAAGAAATGGCGCTTTTTTATAATATTGACTCCACGAGCTACCCGGCTGCATTAGTGCCCGGAGGTTTTCCCAACATAGGCCCTCCGACACCAAATGATTCGGTTGCCAGAGTGAATGGCAGTCCCGGGGGGCATAAAATGGGACCGGCGATCCTGCTCAAGGTCATGAGCGGAGACTCAGTGGCTTTTGGAACCAGGTACTTTTACCGGTCAAATGCGTCTCCTGGACCTGATCATTCCTCCCTGCAGGATGTAATGACCTCACTGGCGCAAGGGCTGCTGACGGTCGCCGGCGGCGGCCATGGGGCGATCGCCGATCTAAATAACACTTCGGGTAGCCCGGTGTATGCTGCGCTGAACAGTTTCCTGCCGGCCAACGAACAGGATGTCACTGGTAAACCCAAAGCTTATCTCAACTGGATGCTGCTCGACAATCAGTTCAATTATGTCGGTGGCAACGGTCAGAGCGGAGCCCAGCAGGTAGGCGCGCCTGATATCCTCAATCCTCCTCTCGCCCAGGCTCTCAAGCTAAATCACAGCGGATATTTGTATATTTGGGTCAGCAATGAGACGGAGAACTGGGACGTGTTCTTTGATAATCTAAGTGTAAGCCACTATTCCGGGCCGATGGTCGAAGAGAATCACTACTATCCGTTTGGGTTGACAATGGCAGGGATATCCGACAAGGCGTTGAAATCCCAATACCATGAGAATAAGTACAAGTTTAATGGGGGCAATGAACTTCAGAATAAAGAGTTCTCTGATGGGAGTGGGTTAGAAGTTTATGATGCCACTCATCGAATGTATGACCCGCAGATTGGAAGGTTTTTTCAGATAGATCATTTGCCGGAATTTAACGTTGATCTGTCGCCTTATTCGTTTGCCAATAATGATCCTATTTCCTTTAATGATCCATTGGGGGATACCACAACACTACCCACTGTTACAGTTACTGCTAAGAAACCCCTCGATACTAAAAATGGCCAGGTTTATGGACATCAAAGTTTTCTTGACAATTTATGGAATGGGAATAGGGTATGGGTAGGACACATACATAATTTGACTCTTAATTATGAAGTAGATCGAAACGGATATTTAACGGGAAGGCTTTCGCCGCAACTATTGCTTTTTGATCCTCCTCTTGCTCCTACGGAAAAGCCGATAAACTTAAAGGCGCTATTTAATCTTAAGAATTTTATTAAAGGCCGCTATTTGATTTATATGTACACAAAGGACGGATTACCTTACGTTGGAAAGGCGCTTGGGAGTTTGGTAGCAAGATATGGGAGTGAAGAAAGGGTTTTTCAACTCGGTGTGGAAGTATTTAGAGGGCTGGACAACATACCAAACAATGCAATTGCATTAGGCGTAGAGCAGTTGGTCGTTGATCTGAATGGAGGTGTGAAAAGCGGCATGCTTGCTAATATTAACAATCCAACTATCAAGGAGATTTATATCAACGAAGCAAGGAACTGGTTGGATCATAACATGCCAAATTGGGAACAAGTTCTCAAATTTCAGTAAAGACAAAAAATGTATGAGTAAGGAAGATTTTATAAGTGGTTCAATTTTAGAGTTTAAGGTTCCGCTTAATTTAGGGTACGCATATTGCAAAGTCCTCGATTTTAGATGCATTAGGGAATTTGACGGAGTGTTGGCAAAAGTATTTGATTACATAGTTGAGGAACCTATTAAGGACATAAATATTCTACGGGAAAAAGATTGGTTATTTGGTGCTCGTAGAATGCCTTGGCTGCCTGGCACGAGAGGCAAAGGGGCTTGGAAATTGAAAGGAATTCTCATTGCAGAAGACGATCACATAATACCAGAATTTAAATATTCAATCAAGTATGACCCTTTAGAAGAAGACAAGTCAAAATTGGGGCCATGGTATGTCGTTAGAAACATCAGTGAATATAGCGAAGATCCTTACCCCTATGAATATGTAAAGCATTTGGAAGATACAATTGTATCTCCAAGGCCCGGGATCGAGACTAGAACGGCAATGGAATATTGCAGAATTCATAATATGGACATAACTCAATTTTTTGATTTACGCAATCAGGGTAATGAAATTACATATAAACAAATGATGAATGTTCCTATTTACAAGGCTATACCGCAAGAAATTAGAGGGAAGGCTATCAACAATGCTCAGCACCGAACATAGGCAAGTCAGATTAGTTTCATTTTTCATGGAGAAAGTTCATCGATCAGTATAACGGTTCCTGATGGGTACCAAAGACGTGCAGGATGATAACGGCCCCGTCTGATTCTATGGTAAAATGGATGGGGCACAGAAAGGTAGAAGTTCTTTGAACAGCCTAAAAACCGAGCGCCACAGAAAGTGGGTTCGGATAAAAAAGGGGTCGGTAGGTATTATCCTTTTGGATTGACGATGGCGGGGATATCCGACAAGGCGTTGAAATCCCAATACCATGAGAATAAGTATCGATACAACGGAGGGAATGAGTTGCAGAGCCAAGAGTTCAGTGACGGGAATGGTCTGGAGCTTTATGACGCTCAACATCGGATGTATGATCCGCAGTTAGGGAGGTTCGGGCAAATCGATCCGTTAGCGTATCACGCCGATATGTATGGTTATTTCGGTGGAACACCTACAACAAATGAGGGTGCAAGCTTTGTAGGACAGGTCGGATTTTCACTGATTCCAACTCCATTCCATGGTGCGCCTAGAGCGGGTTTGGAGCTTGTACCGAGTGGTGCACCAGTTCCAGTACAATCGCCGTCCCTTTATTATTCCTTGAAACTGCCATGGCTTGTATTTAGTAAGAGTACTCAAAATGGAGGACAGACCTCGTCGGATCAAAATGGAACTTCGACTAACAGATACAAAATGGATGACATTGATCTTGATTGGAGAGGGACGGGAAAAACCTACAAGGATGCACTAGCAGAAGCGTTTAAAAGAACAGGAGTAGATAGAGGCGCATTTAAGCCTACAAGATGGGAGAAGGGTTTAAACGGTAAATCATTGCCGGTTGAATATCAAGCTCCAGGAGGAGCAGAGGTAAGCATAGATTGGGCTCATGACAATCCGGATGCACTCGGTGCCCCACATGTTGGATGGCAAACTACTGGTAAACCCAAGGAAACTGGGCACATATTTATAGATGACGTTCCCAGTGGAAGAACTTATAAATCAGATCCGTCGCAAAAATAAATCGTATGGAAGAGTTCTCATTAATCGAGTTCCCTGTAACAGATAAATATTTTGGTTGGCCGAATCCTTTCATTTCAAATGGCAGCATCATCATTCTTATTCAGGATGGTAAACTGGAATTTGGCTTGTATAACGAGCCTAATGAAGAGACGCCTTATCCGAGTTTTTTGCATCCAATTCAGCCCCCAAAAAATAAAGAGATTGAAATTGAGGTAGAGAAATATTTAAAACAATATCATCCGGAATATTTTACCTCGATGAATTCAATTGTCCTTGCATGCCCGATTCGAATTGCCGAAAAGATAATTTGGTAAATTTGGTAGTGTATTAGTCGAGTGTTCAAATGTCTGACTCCTTTTTCCTATTTCCTTTAATGAGCAATTGGGGGATACCACAACCCTACCCACTGTTACCGTTACGACTAAGAAACCCATCGATGCAAAAAATGGTCAAGTATATGGCCATCAAGGTTTTCCTAGTCATTTGTGGAATGGAAGTCGAATATGGGTGGGGCCTCAGAAGTTAGCCAATATAACGTTGAGCTCCAACTATGAGGTAGGTCAAAACGGCTATTTGACAGGAAGGATTTTGCCATACAGATTGATTTTCGATCCTCCGGTTCTGACAAGCCAATCATCAATGTAAAGACGTTATTAAACATGAAGAATTTTGTTAAAGGGCGTTATCTCGTTTATATGTGCACTAAAAAAGGCCTTCCGTTAATTGGTAAAGCTGTTGGGAGTCTGGTTGCAAGGTATGGTAGCGAGGAAAGAGTTGCTGAATTTGGTGTGGCGGCGATCAAAGAACTAGAAAATTTGTAAGCAATGCGATTGCGCTAGGAGTGGAACGGCTTGTCGTTGATTTGAACGGAGGCGTGGAAAGCGGTAAACTCGCCAATATTTACAATCCAACTATCAAACAGATTTATATCAACGAAGCAATGAATAAGAAAACCGGTCTTGTCGAGTTTGCTAATGAAACCAAGACAGGTGGTGCTGATTTTTCCGCGGGACAAACGCGTTCAATGAATGGCGAAGCGGTACAACTTGTCGGCGATAATATTCCAAATAACTTAAGAGGTACTTGGATACAATCAAAGAAGACTCCTTACGAGGTTACCAGAATTATTTTTCAAACAGGTGAAATTATAACCACATATTAATAATGAATATTGATCAAGCAAGAAAGGACTTATTCAATGAAATAGCTGAATCTCTAGAACAATTTGGATTCTTAAGGCGTAAATCAGGAGAGAGCTTTCTGCGAATTGTAAATAGCGGAGAACAAGATTTTTACTTTATCGTCAACAAGAGAGGGGTTGAATTAGCTGTACAACCCAGATTTAGCATAAGGATTAATAGCATTTTGGATATATATCATAAAATAACTGTAAAAGAAAAGGAATATTTTCAAGATTCTGCTGTACTTGAAAATAGTCTGGGAGAATTGATGGGATATGTGGATACTAACAAAGAAGAAGGAACAGGGGGCGCATTCAATTATTTAATGAAGGATCCTAATGATTTACAAATATTGAAACAAGTAATCCCACTTCGATTTCAGGAATATGTTTTGCCTTATTTTGACAAAAACAGTTCAGTGGAGAGAGTGGATTTCCTGCTCAATCGAAATCCAACAAAACTGGTCATGCATCAGTGGCTTAATCCTGAAAGGATTATTATGGGTACGATTGCTGCAAAACTCGTCGGTAATCCGCGATATCGGGAACTGGTGTCAATTTACACAGATGAGATGAAGGATGTGGCGGAGAGGTATTCGGTCGAGTTTGAGCGGCTTTTGTCTTATTTGGGGTAGTTTGTTTTTGCGGGTAGTTCTTGAGATATCGTTATGGGTTTAATGGGAAGGAGAAGGACGATGAGGTGAATGGGGCGGGGAATCAGGTGGATTATGGGATGCGGGTTTATGATTCGAGGATCGGGAAGTTTTTGAGTGTGGATCCGTTGAGGCAGAAGTACCCGTGGTATACGCCTTACCAGTTTGCGGGCAATACACCTATATGGGCAATTGATATTGATGGGAGAGAACCCAAGCCGTTCAATCAGTGGGGAACTTGGGTTAATTGTACAGAAAGGAATAGCTATACCTCTGAACAGAAGAATGACGTGAATGTTGTTAATTTTGGAGATTTTTATGGCGACGATAAAAATTACATCGCCGTGAGAGACCAAAACGACGTAAAAAAATGGCATTATATTACTTACGAAAAAGTTATTGGCACGTTGGGTAATGTTCAAAATGGGAATTGGGAATTGAATGTTGCTGGTACTCATCAATATGAGCCATTCACACCTGAAGGATTTACTGCGGACGATGCAGATATCAGGCAAACAGCAAAGCAAGTCGGTGAATTTGGTAAAACTTACGAAAAAGTGATTTGGAATACTACAATATTCCTGACGACAGGAGGATTGGGAAGTTCGGGTGTTTTTGGAACAAGCTTATTGGGAAGAATTGGGGCGAATGTATTCGAAGATGTATCTGGGCAATTGTTATCCAATGGAATGGACTGGAAAAGTCTCAATTTAACTGGACTTGGAGCCAATGTACTTCCTGGTTTCAAAAGTAATGGTTGGACTCTTTTTGCAAAAAATTGTAAGCTCCCCCTAAAACTGGGCCACGGTCAATTAGAGTTTTCTGGTTTTTCAAATATTTTATCCACTAAACGGCTCCCTTCAATTTTTGAAGGATTTCCGTTCGCCGTTTGTGGATAAAGCTTCAGTGCTTCGGCCCGGCTTTGGTAATACTGTTCAGCATATTTTACCGGAGATAAATATCCCAGCGATTTATGCGGTCGTTCTGTATTGTAGTCCAGCTGCCATTCTTCTGCCATCATTCTGACCTCACCAAGACTGTAAAACAAATAGGCATTCAACAGTCCTCTGCGCATGGTGCCATTTTTACGCTCTATAAAAGCATTCTGCGTTGGCTTCCCTGGCTGGATATAGACGAGCCTTACTCCGTTAGATTCACACCATTCCTGGAGGAGATGACTAATAAATTCTGGTCCGTTATCAGTCCGGATGCAGGCTGGCTTGCCCCGACGGGCTACGATCCTTTCCAGGACCCGGATAACTCGCCGCGCAGGCAAGGACGTATCTACCTCAATAGCCAGCGATTCACGGTTAAAATCGTCTATGACGTTCAATACCCGGAACTTTCTACCGTCCACAAGGGCATCACTCATGAAGTCAATGCTCCACACTTCATTTGGCTCTTCCGGGATAAACAAGGCTTCCCGGATCCGTGCCGGTAACCGCCTTTTAGCCCTTCTGCGGATATTAAGCCTCATTTCGGTATAAACCCGATATATCCGCTTGTGATTCCACATAAACCCTTTATTCCTTAATCGATGATAGGATTGCCAAAACCCAATGTCAACGTGCTTGTTCGTTAAGGCTGTTAACGCCTCCTGCACCGGTGCATCGTCTTTGGGGATGGCCTTATACTCGTAGGTGCTTCTGGGGATGGCTACGAGTTTACACGCCTTGCGAACACTCAGTTGTTCCTGGTCAACCAGGTAACCAACTGCTTCCCTTTTCTCCGAAGGCGTTAGAGCTTTTTTTCGATCAGGTTTTTCATCGCCCGGTTCTCGATACTCAGCTCGGCATACATCTTTTTCAACTCAGCATGTTCCGCCTCCAGGTCCTTCAACCGCTTCACATCCGATGCTTCCATGCCTCCGTACTTCGACTTCCAATTATAAAAAGTGGCTTCACTAATGCCGAGGTCCCGGGCTATATCCTTAACGGGAATGCCCCCTTCCTGTTGTTTAAGGGCTGATACGATCTGACTCTCTGTAAATTGCTTGCGTTTCATAATTCAAGTTTAAAGTTAACAATTCATTCGATTGGTAACTCTAATTCTTGTGGCCGGAGTTCGGGGGAGCCGACAAAATGCTATAGGAAATACCTTTGAATTTTCGTCATCAGGTAAGTATAAAGGCATTGGAAGTGGGACGTTCTCTTTACAGGATGACATAAGGTCCACCTTGGTAGGTACCGCTTTTGATGTCGGCCTCGATAAATTGCGAAACCTGACAGTTGGTTTAGATTGGCAGCAGTTTACGAGGGCGAGAAGTCTTAGCTATAAATCAAAATTTGCGCTGCAATTTAACTCTATGAATAGCAAATTCGTAAATGGAGTTTTGTTTAAAACAATAATTAACTTTTAGCGGAGCTGGAATAGGTTTCGGGGTGATTTCGAATAATGCACAGGAAACTGTCAAAAAATTATAGGAGCATATAAATGAATATAAGGAACTATTTATTGCAGCACGGAATACGGAAAAAGGAATTAATTGGGATTGGTATTTTTTTATCAAGTATTGCAGTAATTATGGTCTTTACTGGCCGAAACAATCAGCAAAAAAAATTCGCTTTTAAAAAAATCGTTCCGCTACACCATTTGTGTTACAACTGGTACGGTAAAGAATCTTAGAAGTTCTGGTCCCGATTTGCAATATCAGTTCAAAGTCGGAGATAACATTTATTCAGGTAGCCGGCGATTCAGTGATGATGGAAAGATCAATTGTGACGGGGGGAAATATATTGTCAAGTTTCAACCAGAAGATCCAACCAATAACGAAATACAATTGGAATATCCGGTACCTGCTTCTATTTCGGATATTCCTGATAGTGGTTGGAAGGAGGTTCCGAAACTAACAGAGACAAGATAGCGCATTAGGTACAAACGTGGCGACGTCCATAATTTCTATATGTTTATATCATGTGAGGCAGAAGAAAATGAATACTTGCGGGTTGGCGTCACAAAAGCCGTGTAACCTGATGCCGATGAAGGATTCGAAGATTTTTGGTTTGACTGGAAAACAATTACACACATACTGAGTGAACGTACTATGTTTGGGCGGTAAAACACACACTATGTTTGGGAAAAAGAACCTGCAGCAATCAAGACTCAACCACTGTTGAATATCGAAGAGCAAATTCTTAATTGCCTTGTTCATAACCTGGAAACACCTGATGCAGAAAAGATAAAGGGTCAGATTCCATATTTTATAATGACAAGGAGAATATCTTTGACTACTACAGTAGTTTTGGAATTATATGCTGAGTCTCTGAATGCTATTCCTGAAATCCTGCTATTTAAAAATAGAGGTGAGTTTATACTAGCCAAGCTAAAATTTAGCGTGGGTGAAGTTTCGTATTCGACACAGATGGGACCTGGGTATTGAATGGCAAATGGGACGGGTTTCCTGCGTTAGAAATTTTCATAGAAGATGAAGAGACAAAACAGGTCGATTTGATGTATTCGAAAATTCCTTTCGATGCCGGAAAAGACTTGAAAAATGGAGATAACCGCAAGCAAATTACGAACCTGTTTCCAGTTTTTGGAAGATGTAGATATAAACACAGGTGGCCAAATCGGAAGTCACCCTCAAATGGATCAAATATTCCCTAGCCCAAAAGTCGGTGAAAATAAACGAAGATTCAGCGATACCGATTGTAAATGTGACCCTCCTGCAAGAGATCATTACGGACTATAAATATATGAATATGACACGCACTCTTCTTTTAACTCTTTATACTACGACTATTATAGGTTGCACCAGTGGTCGGGATAAAACCGTCAATATTTTTATTCCGATGAATTATACTGGTTGGGTGAATATTGTATTTAATGATAGTAGCAGTGTGCAGAAGCCTTTAGAATTCGACAATGGTTGTGTATATTTAATTACCGGCAATCCGGGGAATTATAGAGTAAAAACTGACATCTTTGATAAAGGCCCCTTCGAGATGAACTTTTTTTATTACAATACCGATACAGTCTTTAAGCTGTCGTGGCTAGGCTATCCTAAAAAGAATATTTTTTTTGAGCGGACAATCGGCAATCGCTACAATAAGAATTTTGCACCATCGATTCTTGCATATTCTTTCTATGTAAGCAAGGACCTTTTAATCGATAGCAATATGTCGGTCGAGAATGTGCCCGAAAATAAGCTTCTACACTAGGTAGTGGCCTATGGTAATATGGAGTGGGACGGGAATGCTGGGAATGTCGTATATATTGCGGGTAGTTCTTTGAGTTAAAGATATGGGTTTAATGGGAAGGAGAATGATAATGAGGTGGAAGGTCCTGGCAACCAGATTGATTATGGGATGCGGGTGTATGATCCAAGAATCGGGAAGTTTTTGAGTGTGGATCCGTTGACGAAGCAATATCCCTGGTATAGACCTTTTCAGTATGGGGGAAATACACCGATTCAAGCAATTGACCGGGATGGATTGGAAGAGTGGAGGATGACCAGTATTCCGGCTCAACTGGCAAAAAGCTCTGAAGATATTGATGGGAAATTACATCAGCTGAAGTATATCCCCCCACACACGGAAATTTTGAGGCAGGACATCAACGGTAATACGGTAATAGGAAGACCTGATTTCGTTAATGCGCGTGTGGGTGAGGCTTGGTCGGAGCATTTCGTCTCTGTTGGGCAAAATATTTCAGGAGGGGTATTTGGAGCGATTGGATATTTATGGAAAGGAGAAGAAGGAGCTAAATTGGGTTCTGTAGCTGACGGACTTTTCTTTTCATTGGGTGGTTTGCCGTATGAGACCAACCTTTCACCAAAGTATAACGGAACAAAGCCAGCAGGATCGGCAGTCTTAAATAACCGTGAGGCAGTAGTTTCTCTAGTAGAGAAGTATTTGGCTAATGCAAAGGGTACCATAACTGGTTATGATAAAGATGCGAAGATTGGCTATCGGGGATCGCTTGCCACAGGAATTAAATATGAGTCCCAGAAGCCATTTGATCCTTCAGATTTCGATGTAGATGCATTTATTGTGAGCGATAAACTGGCGGAGCTGTTTAAAGCAAAAGAAAGAGGATGGAGGAATACAAGGAAGTTCGGAGATATTAGCGCCGTTTCTGATGCGATAGAGGAACGATACCGGCAAACATTCTCGGGATATAGGGACGAAAGTGGAGATGGGAAACCCTTTACATTCAGAATCTTTACGACAAAAGAGTATGAGGAAAAGTATAAATTAACAGGTGTTAAGATAATTAAATAAAACATTCGAAATGAAAGCATCGTTTTTGCATATTGTCGGAGATGTGTCTTTAAAATCAAACCTCACATTGGAGGAAGTTGGGGAAATATTATCTCGAAAAGTGTTTGGTGGATTACCATTCGAAGGAAGAGAGAAGCATATTCATGAAGAAATACCTGCAATTTATATAGCATCTCCTATAATAGGATTAAGGATTGTATTGGATGGATATAGCGGGTTTGACGAGGATGCTGGATTTACTGTGGAAATTATGCCATGGATAAGGGCTAAAGACGCACCTTCTGAGACCGTAAATTTGGATGGGTATCTGGCTCAGATTCTAAAGATTCAATTGGAAGGGGTAAAAGATATCATTGTTTTAGAATGAGTTTTTATGGATATATTATCGGGTATCTTGGAGGGCATAAGCAGTTCTTTGAATGTAGCGCCGGGAGGTTGCAAACGGGATTGAAGCGAGGAAAAAACGGGTGTAGGGTGATACCGGTATGGGTTTAATGGGAAGGAGAAGGATGATGAGGTGATGGGACCAGAGACGGAGATTGACTATGGGATGAGGGTATATGATCCGAGGATTGGGAGGTTTTTGAGCGTGGATCCGTTGACTCCGAAGTATCCGGAGCTTACGCCGTATCAGTATGCAAGTAACAATCCCGTCGCATTTATAGATCTGGATGGCCTAGAAGGTGTAAAGCCTGATGGACATGGGACGGAGGCAGAAATGAAACAAACAAAAGCTATCGAAGGCGTTGGACCGGGTGGACACGGTGAAGTAACCAGATATTGGTATTATCATGAAGGCGGCGTAAATGGATCAAAGCCAGGATGGTATCGACCTGAAGAAAATTTCTCAAAAGTTTTAAAACCAATTGGAAAGGCATATAACGATTATTGGGGTGGCAAAGGCAGTATGGCGGATCTTAGTTTTTATCTTGATTTTGTTTCATCTCGCGAAGACGGGTCTAAGGATTATCACGAGCTAGTTGCGAATTTTGCAAAGGATTTAAGGGAAAACCCGACTTATGATAGCTGGAAGAAATGGCTTCCCATTTGGGGTGCTTACAAGCAAGCCAAACTTGACTTTAATGTTAATAAAAATGGATGGGGGATTTTTAACACCGTTATGGCGATCTCAGACGTATTTCTTGTTAAATCACTTGTCACTGCACCATTTAAAACTTCATTGAACGCACTTGGGAAAGAATATGCTTGGTGGACTTCTTGGAGAAGGTTCTATGTAAGGGAAGGTCTTGCTGAAGCAGGACAAGAGTTACATCATTGAGCTTGGACGAGAGACGGCGCGAGATCCGGATCGGGATTTTCTTGGTGGCTTAAAAATCAACCTTGCAATCTAATGCCTATGAAGGATTCGAAGCTGCTGGGTTTGACCGGGGATCAAATACATACGCTAATTCACGGCGGAACACTCAAAGCTACAGGTCAGACGTGGAAAGGCAGCTTGCTAGGGGAGATGATGAGAGCTACATATGGATCTCCCACATGGTTCAAAACAACAGTTAATTATTCATTCGAGCGAGGTGTAGGCGAAAGTCGTAAGTAATTCTATATATTTATGAGAGAAGGAAAAATAAATATCCAAATTCCATTTCCCATTATCCTGCTTGTTGAAACAGAAGTCTCTGTAGTTCAAACTCTGAAGGATTATCTTGTTTGCAAGAAATCATATATTCCAATTTTAAGAAATCTTGAAGAAACACTTATTGACAGTCAGGGGAATTTGTACAAGCGTGTTGGCGTATCTCCATTGGGGTTTATCAATGTATTGGCAGGGTTTAGGTTCAAATACGCGGGTTTTGGAGTTTGTTATGTTGCAAAAGAAATTGAGAAATTAGGACTAATTTCGGGCGAGGAACTAAAAAAGAAAGGAGAACAAATAATTAAACACAAGAAAGGCTTTTATAATGAAACAACCTTGGAAATTGAGAGATGGAAAGCTGAGTTTGATATGCTAAGAGACAGGGAAGATATCCTGCGGTACCTTTTTTATTTCGCAAGCCCAAGCCATTATAATAATCCAGACATTCGCGACGAGCGTTGGAGAAGTCGCAGGAGACTATAGTGTAAGCGCCCATTTTCCCCAGACAGCAATTTAGGTAGTGTATTCAATTATCTGGTTGACAGGGAAGGAAGTGAGCCGCTGATTGACCTTCTTCATGCGCATCCGGACTTTCGGGTCAGAAACGGAGTGGTCATATTCTCCGTGATGCCAGACACCGCCCATCGGCACTATGCGTTGCTTTCGGTATCGAAAGAGGCCGATAATACAATAGAAGAATATGGCGGATATCTCGGTACCATAAAGCACGAATCGACTTATTTCTCCGACTACACCATCTCAAAGGTTTGTGAATATTTTAAACTGAGGCGGGAGGATTTGAGATGTTACATAAGGAAACTGTCGAAAAAGGGACACTGGCTTTGATAAAAAAGCTTTCGGGTGATGAAAAGTTGAAAGATTTTGTTTTGGTAGGTGGCACAGCATTGGCTCTTCAAATAGGTCACCGAAAATCTGTTGATATCGATCTTTTTAGTAAACAGGCTTTTGATAAAAATGCAATTGCAGAGCATTTGATGGCGAATATGCAACTGATAAGGTCAATGTCGAAAGGAGCGATTACACCGTTCATGCTTATATCAATAATGTTAGAACGACACTGATCCGCCATAATTATCCTGATGTCAATCTACCACTAGAAAAAAATGGCATAAGAATGGCTAGTCTTGAAGATGTCGCTGCCATGAAAGTGCATGCAGTCCACAACATCGGTACCCGGAAAAAGGATTTTTTGGATATCTATCATTTGTTAGAACGCATGCCGTTAAATAGAATGCTGGATGCGTATCAGACAAAATACCCGGACATGAGCAGGGAGCCTGCTATAAGAGGGCTCGGACATCATGAGGAAGCTCGATTGGACTATAGCGCCGATGCAATTGGAAACACCATTAGTTGGGAAGAGATAACGCGGAGAATTAATCATGCGATCCAGGAGCCGAATAAAATTTTTAAGTTTCATGAAAGGAAAAGGCAGCAGGGAGAAGCTCACCAGCGGATTCGCAGGAGGCGCGGCCCTCGCTTCTAAAAAATTCCCTTATATTATTTATTTAAAACAGTATATTACCCATTTCCACCGTCATTAATTCAACGGATTGTTTCTCTTGAAGATCCGGCTCCCAACCTTTGTCCTGCTAAATCTATTGGCCACTCGCTAAGGTATTAAAGAAATGATTATGAGATCCAGTTTTTTTGAAAATCGCAATTTTAATCTTAACGGCAGAAAAGCCACTCAGGTGGAATTAGATTTAATTGAAAAGCATTTTAATAGAGTAGATTGGATTGACGACTATCAGAAATTGATCAGGAATGTGAATATTATTGGTGCCACTTTTGAATTGTCTAAAATTTCTGATCTTTCGGGAACTGGAGTTGATATGGAGTGGATGAGCGCCGAAGTACAAATAGATGAAGCATTTAATTTTTATCCTGGATTAATTGTTGTTGAGAAAAGTTTCATTCCTGTCGGTATTTGCTTGCAAGGGTCAGGAAATCCTTATTTTCTCCGGATTGAAGACGAAAACTGGAAAATTTATCGCATCTTACATGATTTCAACAGTTTTAACGAGAAAATGGTTGAATACGTAACCACGTTAGAGGTTTTGATGGAAATTGGAAATTGATTGGATGAACGACCTCACCCTAACCACACTCCCTCCGTCCGATCTCGAGAAAATGATGATCCACAGATCGGTCGGTTCTGGCCGATTGATCCACTGCCAATATTCCTAAAACCGATTTAAATAAAAATAAACCACCGACAGGCTCATAGATATGGAAGATGATAAATCGGAAAAAACTATTTGGACTAAAGAAGATTTTAAATCGATGCAGTGGCATGATTGTAAGATCTATGCACATGATAAAGTACCCCCTGGTATACGCCGTATCAATTTGGAGGTACATTTGACCGAATAAGCCGCGCGAAGGCTTGAGAAGCTCGAATCTATGTTTAGTAAGATGACAGCATACAGACTCAATATGTTATTTTCTTTTTGATTCACTTCAACTTTTCCGCACGCCAAACCTCGTTGCCCTCCACAATTAATATGGCGTATTGTTTGCGCGCCTCCGTATCCGAAACGAAGGTCATGCGCATATCTGCGTTGGAATCAGGGCTAAACCAAACAAATTCTTTCGGGGCGACGGGTATCAGCTCTCTTTGCCGGACACCCGAAGCCTCAGCAACCAGCGTATCATTGGATAGTGTTACCAGTAATGTTCGCCCGGGACTGATCTGATAGGTGCCAACGAATGCTTGCATGCTGTCTTTTGCAACGGTGAAAGCTTTTGGCCGGCTGCCAAGCCTGGTCGAATGGACCGATACCCATTGCCATCCCTTCGTTTCGTCTTTAACCAAAACGTCCGTTGCCCGAAAGTTGGTTTCCACGCCCTGTGAATTTTTACTTATTGAACGGCTTAACCAAATTGCTGTCCTGTTGTTGTAGATAAAAAGATTTTGTTCTTTGAATTCAATGACGGGCCCTCTTCCTGCTTGGGCTACCGTGCGGTCAATGAATTCTTTTCGGTTGGTGACAACTCCGGTAGAGTGTACAAAATAAAAACTGTCGACAAGTAGTCTCTCTAGGACGGAACGATCGCCTTGCTTTTGGGCGATAAAGAATGAGTCGCGCAGGTGAATAAGCGTTTGGCGAAGTTCCGGTTCCTTACCGGCTGTCTCACCTTTCGTCTGCCCGTAACTCAATAACCCAAGAAAACTTAGTGTTATGATCGTAGTAGCTAGCTTTTTCATGATCGTTTGCAAATTGGGATTAAGAGTTGGTTGCAGGTAGCTAATAAATTTACGCAATACCTGCACACTTAAATTAATAAATAATTAGGGAGATTAATCACTCCGTCCTCAACCCCTTCACCGGGTTCGCCAACGCCGCCTTGATCGCCTGAAAAATAACCGTGGACAAGGCAATAACCACCGCCGCAACCCCCGCCAGGGCAAACATCCACCACCGAAGATCCACCTTATAGACGAACGCCTGCAGCCACCGGTGCATCGCCCACCAGGACACAGGAGTCGCGATCACAAAAGCAACGACCACCAGCTTTATGAAATCCCCGGACAACAGCCGGACGATGCCCGTAGTGCTGGCCCCCAGCACCTTACGAATACCGATCTCCTTGCTTCTTTTCTCAGCGCTGAAGGCAGCCAGCCCGAACAGCCCAAGACAGGAGATGAGGATCGCCATGCCGGTGAAAGCATTGATGATATGGGACATGGTGACCTCCGACTGGTACTGCCGCTGCACCTTGTCATCCAGGAACGTATAGTCAAAAGGCGTGGCCGGCAGGTGCTTATGCCACAGGGCCTCCATTTTGCCCAGCATGGCGGCATAGTCGGCAGACCGCGTATGCACGATCAGCTGGTTGACGTCCTGCTGGTCGGGGCCATACAGGACCATAAACGGACTGACCCTGTCCCTGAGCGACGTGTAGTTAAAGTCTTTCATGACACCCGCTATGACATAATGCCTCGAGTCGTCCGCATATAGTTTTGTCCCGGGTGCAGTGGACGACGTCAAACCCAGGCGTTTGACCAGCGTTTCATTGACGATGACCGCGCCGGAGTCGTGGTCCCTGAAGTCCCTGCCGGCGACCAGCCGAATGCCCATGACCGTTAAAAAATGTTCATCCGCAGTCAGGTTCGCCTGGTCGATAGAGGTAGCCGTGCTTCCTCCGGCCAGCCATACCCCCCAGTCATGGTAGGTCGCAGCGCCAGGATAGTTATTGGCCATGCTCACACCGGCTACCTCGGCAAGCTTCCGCAGATCATCGGCAAACAGCGGCATTTTGCCCCGGGTATCGTCGGTATGAAACGTAAAAATGAGCTGCTGGTCCTTTTTAAAACCCAGGTCCTTGTTCTTTATATAATTCAGCTGGGAAAAGATCACAATGATGGAAGCGATGAGCGTGATGGACAGGGTAAACTGAAAAACGACCAGCGAACGACGAATACCCGCCGCCGAGATATGGCTTGTAAAATTCCCTTTGATCACCCTGACAGCCTTGAAGGCGGACAGATAGAACGCGGGATAGCTACCGGCCAGGACCCCCGTGACGACGACAATGGCCCCCAGTATCATCCACACGCTGTAGTCGCTGAGCATGGATAGCCGCACGTCCGCCTGCGTGATCCGGTTCAGATACGGCAGGGCAAAGACCAGCATCGGCACGGCGACCAGAACGCCGACCAGGGCCACCAAAAAGGACTCGGCCAGGAATTGAAAGACGAGGCTGTTCTTCCCCGCTCCAACTACCTTCCTGATGCCCACCTCCTTCGCCCTCCCGGACGCCTTGGCTGTGGAAAGGTTCATAAAATTGATACAGGCAATTATCTGGATCAGCACAGCGATCAATATCAAAATATACAGGAACGAGCTGCTCACCGTCGGACCCGATTCGACGTCATACCCGGTCGACGTGTGAATATCGGCGATAGGCTGCAGGTGCAGCACCTTGGTCATCCCGTCGTTCTTGAACTGCTGTTGCCCGTGTTTGTCCAGGAAGGCCGGCAGCTGTTGCTCCAGGGCCTGGCTGGAGGCCCCGGGCGTCAGCTTAATATAGGAATAGGCGAAATTGTTACGCCGACAACACACGGTCCGCACTGCCCGCCGAAAAATGAAAATTAAAGACGTCAAAAAAACCGGAGTCCACGAGATAGGCCTCTTTTTCATAAAACGACCTGTCCTTGTAGGCCAGCAGGTGTTCATCCGCCCCCAGCGTAGGTATACATCGGGTAGATCGCAGCACCTGGGGGAAATCACTTTTCATCGCGGGCGCAATGGGCGGAGAGGTCGTCGCCATTGTATGCGCATCTCCGGAGGTTTTCAGGTTAGTGGTGATCCGATAAATATCGGCGGCATGATCAAACTGCCGGTCATAGCTGTATTGATCCTTTACATACAGCACGATGTAAAGACAGCACAGCGTGCCGATGGCGAGGCCGACCAGATTGATCAGGCTGAACGTCCTGTTCTTACGGAGAAACCTTAAGGCGGTCTTGAAATAGTTTTGAAGCATGGAGACTGATATGACCTGGGATTTGGACGAAAGATGATGCCAATTCTTAGCACCATAGTAACCAATATCTTACCCCGCTGCTTTCAATCACTATTGCCCGAATTCGATACAAAGAGTGTATGGTTTTAATGGTCAATGACCAGTGGCATGAAATATGCCTTATACCGGTATTGCCGCGAGTAAAATATAACGACCATTTTGTAATTTTATCGCAAACAAACACATATAAAAATATTATAATATTAAAAAATGCGCGACCATTCGGTCAAAATATTGATTGCTGACGATGATCCGGAAGATATCGAGCTGCTGGAGGAGTTTCTCCTGAAGGAGGCCCCCGGCCTCCACCTTTCCAAATTTATGGATGGTCTGACAGCTTCCGAGTATCTCCGGATGCTGCCGGACGACGAGCTGCCTTCTTTGATCGTTCTGGACTATAATATGCCCGGACTCACCGGGGCGCAGGTGCTATCATCGCTGCGCAGCGCCGGCAGGTATACATCGATCCCGAAAGTCGTGCTCAGTACTTCAAATACCCCCAGATACATCCAGGAATCGCTGCAGAACGGCGCATCGGAATATATCGTAAAGCCTCAAAACATGACGGAGATACACAATCTCGCAAAAAAATTCGTGTCCCTGGCCGCGGGATCACGCTAGTCTGCCGGCAGATAGATGGAGAAGCTCGCGCCCTTCCCGGCGGTGCCCGCGGCGGTTATGAGCCCACCGTGGTTCTGCACGATCTTTTTGCAGATAGCGAGCCCTATCCCCGAGCCTTTCACGGACGAAGAGCTTTGCAGACGCTGAAATATCTCAAATATCTTTTCCGCGAACTCAGGATTGAAGCCGATCCCGTTGTCTGTTACCGTGATACGGTAATAAGCCCTTTCCGGATGTGTGGTCGACGGCACCGCCTTGCCGCTTACGATCTCTGATCTTATGGTGATATGGCATATCCTGTCAGGATGCTTGTATTTGATCGCATTGTCGATGAGGTTCGATAGCAGCTGCTGCATCTGGAAGGGGACGGCCCTGACGACCGGCAGGTTGTTCCGCTCTATCAGAACCTTGCGCTGCTCGGATTCATCCTTATGGAACGCAGCGATCTCGTCGATGACAACGTTCAGGTCTACAGGTTCACGACTCTCATCCACGGTCGTCACCTTTGAATAACCCAGCAGGTCCTGGATAAGGCCGGTCATCCGCCTGGTAGCAAGGATCGACCTTTCAAAATATTCCTTTGACTTCTCATCCAGGACGTTGTCCGGGTTGGACATGATGTAGCTATTATATAAATGTATCTTCCGCAGCGGCTCTTTCATGTCATGGCTGGCTGCGTAAACGAACTGTTCGAGCTCTTTATTCTGAAATTCCAGCTGCGCCATATATTCTTTCATCCTGTCTTCTGCACGTTTTTTAGCCGTAAGGTCCCGCGTTACCTTCGAAAACCCGATGACAGCGCCCTGCTGGTCATGCAGCGCCGTCAGAACCACGCTTCCCCAGAAAAGACTGCCATCCTTTCTTTTCCTCCAGCCTTCATAAAGCGCTTTACCCTTCTCTTTTGCTTCTGCCAGTAGCGTCAGCGGCAACCCGCTCTGCTGGTCTTCCGGCAGGTAAAATTCCTGAAAGCTCCTGCCAACGATATCCTCTTCTTTATAGCCCTTTATCTTCTCCGCCCCCTTATTCCAGTTGCATACGACCCCGTCCCGGTCGAGCAGAATGATAGCATAGTCTTCGACCTCTTCGATCATCTTGTGGTATCTTTCTTCGCTTTTTCTAAGCTCTTCGGCGGCGTTCTTCAGGTCAGTTACCTTTTCGTCTACCTTCCTTTCCAGCGAATCGACGAGCTGCCGGTATTTCTCTTCGCTTTCCACCAAAGCCTTTTCCTTTGACTTCAGCTCCGTTATGTCAACAAGCAGGTTGATAGCCCCGATCATTTTACCGCCATCGTCGTATAAAGGTTGCGGTTGCGGAGCCACATGCCGGATGCCGCCGTCCGGGCGGACGACAAGTATCTCTTCTCCGTAAACGGCCCGCTTCTCTTTTAGACAGACAGCCATTGGACAGTCCTCCAGGGGAAGCGCCGTCCCGTCCAGCCGCAGTATTCTGAAAGAGCCGCACCAAAGGTCTACACCGATGACCGGCTCCCTGCCCCAAAGCTCGACCGCTGCCGGATTGAACATGGTTATCCTGCCCTCGTTATCCGTAGCATAGACGGGCGTATTCAGGCAGTTGATCAGCTGCCGCAGCCATGTCTCGTTCTTGCTGATGGCGGCCTCTCTCTCCTTGATCTCGCTGATATCCCTGAAGACAATGATGCCTCCGATGATCCTGTTGTCCATATCGGACAAAGGATCAACGCTGACCAGGGCGCTAAACCTGCTTCCATCCGGGCGCTCAAAGACGATATCAATATTCTTGAATGACTTGCCGGCGACGATCGCAACCGCCATCGGCGTCTCCTCAGGCGCAACATAAGCCCCATTCAGGAAAGCCCTCCGACAGACACAATATTTAACAGAAGGGTCTCCGACAACCGGCCTGTATCCCCACAAGCCGGCCGCAGCGTCATTATAATACGTGATCAGCCCCTCTTTGTCGCAGATATATACCCCGACGGGCAGGCGGTTGAGTATGTCGCCTTGCGACAATTCCGCAGTGGGGGCATGTGAACGAGAACGATCGAATCCTACTTCATTCATTTATTACAAAATTTCATAATCCTGATTCCGGAAGGGAAGGGGGCAGATGATAGGATTCTTTTTAGCAGAAAAGGGAAACTGACTTCCCTGGCATGAAAATTTAAGCGCAAGTTAACAAAAAATTCTTACATGTCAACCGAACCCGTATGGATAATTGACCATGACCTGGAAGACCAGGATATTGTACAAATGATATGGAAGGAGTCGGGGCTTGCCAACCAATTGGTGCTCATGAACGATGCAGAAGAGGCATTTCAGCGGCTCGCAGCCGCTGACAAGGCGCCATTCATCATAATTTGCGAGGTTAATCTGCGGGGAACCAGCGGTTTTGCACTCCGTCGGCGCCTATTGGACACACATTCTAAAAAATTCAAAAGCGTTCCGTTCATATTTTGGGCCTCACACGTTACCGAAGAACAGATCACCGAGGCGTTTGAGTTATCCGCTCACGGACTGTTCATAAAAGAGGGTAGCTTCGAAGAGCTGAAGAATACCTTTCTTACCATTATTCGCTATTGGCTCAAAAGCAAAATGCCTTCGAAGACTGAAAAACAGCCGGCCTGACTCAGCTTTGTGAAGGATGCTGTTTAAATCCGATACTCTCCCTCTTTTTCTCAGTCGCCTGAAAATGGACCTTCGTTGGTACCTCGTCCAGGGCGATAAGATCGTCGGTGTCGCCAAGAACTTCGTCAATAAAGCCATACTGTCTGGCTTCCACGCTGTTCATGAACCGGTCCCGGCGGAACAGCTCCTCTATCTCCTCGCGGCTATGGCCGGAGAATTTTCCCATCAGGTAGAAGACCTGGTTCTGCAGCCGCTCCTGCTCCCTGTAGGCGATGCGCACATCCTCTGTATAGCCCTTTGCTCCCCCGCCCGTCGGATGCATATGGATGGTTGCATGGGGTAGGGCATAGCGCTGTCCTTTCTGACCCGCCGTCAGCAGGAAAGTGCTCATGCTTCCACAAAAGCCCATAGCTACCGTCGACACCGGCGACTTCAGCTTGCGCATCGTATCATAGATGGCAAAGCCGCCATAGACGATGCCGCCGGGGCTGTTCAGATAGAGCATGATAGGGTTGTTGTTCTCGCTGTCGAGGTAGAGCAGCTGCGCCACCACCAGGTTGGCGACATTCTCTTCGATGGCAGTTCCCAGGTAGACGATCCGCTCTTTCAGCAGCAGGCTATAGATGTCGTAGGCGCCCCTGGTCGCGCTATCAATGACGGTTGGAATGATCATATCAGGTAAAGATTGTTTTTATTTGATGGGCAAAATCGGCTTCGTCAAGCAACCGGCGATAGATCGTTTCCAGCCGGCCGCGCTCCTCCCGCCAGGCATAGCGACGGATCAGCCGGTGGGCCGTGCGCTGCGCCTCGACCTTCCCGGCGAGCACGTCGTCCAACAGCAGCCGGGCCTCGAATGCCCTGGCATCCTCTTCGCTGAGCTGCCGCAGCAGATAGCGGTCGATCTGGTTGGCCTCATTCAGTTCACTGCGCATAAGCTTGGGTTGATCTTATTTCTTCCCGGACCTTCTCCAGGCATTTGTATTTCTGGACGGTGGCTGATCTCCGCCCGCTGAAGCCGAATCGTACGGCGATATCCTGCATGGAAAAATGATCATAATAAAAGGCCTTTAACAGTTGCATGCATTTCCTGCCGCTCCGCACCAGCGACTCGAGCAGGCTTTGCTCGCGTTCGTCCGCGCCATCGTCCTCCTCCCGGACCGCCTCGAATCCGTCAGGCAGGACGGATACCGTTGCCTTACCCCGTGAATGCAGCCAGCATATCTTCGCCGTCCCCAGCAGATAGGCCCTGGGCGAAGAATGCAGGTGCAGCTTTCCCGCCTTTTCTTTCTCCATATAGATCAGCAGCGCGTCGTGAAATGCGTCTTTCGCCTCTTCGAGACTTCCACCCATCCGCCGGATCATCCGCGCGCAATCGGGGAAGCCATCCCTGTATAGATCGATGATCGGATCCTCTGTTTGTTGGGTCATTGGAACTTCCGTTTTATAATAAGTGTCTAAAAAGTTACCATGATCACCGGTAAATCACAAAAATATTAAAAGGACGAGAAATGTTAGAAAGGCGCCGACGGCGGAACTCTTTGGCCCAAAATGTCGCCCCTTCGTCCTTGCACGACTCCGAACCACACCGTAACTTTGAGTAAAATCAGGCAAGATGGCAAGAGTCGTATTCTTCGTCCCCCCGGGACTGCACATGCTGGATATGTCGGGGCCCGCCCAGGCCTACCTGGCGGCGATACAGCTGGGCGCCGACTACGAGCTCAGTCACTGCTCGCTAAAGGAAGAGATCGAGGACTCGGCAGGCCTCCATATCGGCAGGCTGCAGCACTACAGCACGGTATCACTCACCATGGGAGACTACCTCTTTCTCCCCGGCTTCCGCAGCAGGATCCTTCAGCAGCAGCAAGCCGACAGGGAATGGGACGGGGTCTATGAATGGATAAGAGACCAGCACACCGCAGGCGCCACGATCTGCTCGGTATGCATCGGCGCCTTCCTCGTCGCAAAGGCGGGACTGCTCGACGGCCGGAAATGTACCACCCACTGGAGCGTCGTACCGCAGCTGAAAAAAGGGTTCCCCAAAGCGATAGTGGTCGACGACGTCCTCTTCACCGGCGACCCCGAGAGCGCCATCTATACCAGCGCCGGCATCAGCTCGGGCATCGACCTGGCCCTCCACCTGATGGAAGAAGCGCACGGCGCCCTGTTCGTCCATAAGGTCGCTCGCGACCTGGTCATATACCTCCGCCGCGGCCACGACCATTCCCAGGACAGCGTCTACCTCAACTACCGCAACCACCTCCACCGCGGCATCCACCAGCTGCAGGACTGGCTCATCGGCCACCTCGACCACCGCCTCACCATCGACGATATGGCAGAGATGGTCAACATGAGCCCCCGCAACCTGACCCGCACATTCAAGCACCAGACCGGCATATCCGTCCACCAATACCTTACCCTCCTCCGCGTAGAGCAGGCAAAGAACCTCCGCCATACCCCCGGCATCACCATGCGCGACATAGCCCTGCAGTGCGGCTTCGCCAACGAACGACAGCTGCAGCGCATCCTTAAAGAGAATTAAACACCATAAAATATAGAACAATGAGAACCTCCAAATCGCCGGTCAACCCGGCCCTGATCCTTATTGACATACAGCAAGGCTTCGACGTCCTCGAATGGTGGGGCACCGGACGCAACAACGCGGACGCCGAGAACAACGCCCGCCTCCTCCTCGAACACTGGCGCCGCAATCAATGGGCCGTCTTTCACGTCAAACACAACTCCGTCAAACCCGGCTCGCCGCTGGCGCCCACCCATCCGGGCAACGCCATAAAAGACGAGGTCGCCCCCCTGCCCGGCGAGCCGGTTATCGGAAAAACCGTAAACAGCGCCTTCATCGGCACCGACCTCAAACAACGCCTCGACGACTCCGGCATAACCACCGTCGTGATCGCAGGCCTCGTGACCCCGCACTGCGTGTCGACAACCGCACGCATGGCCGGCAACTACGGCTATAACACCTATGTCGCCTCCGACGCCACCGCGACCTTCCCCTCCACAACCCTCGACGGAAAGACCATTCCGGCGGCGACAGTGCACGAGGTGTCGCTCGCTACCATCAACAACGAGTTCGCCACGGTCCTGACCACACAGCGGCTGCTGGAACTCTTCTCCCTCCTGTCGCTCGATCGCGAGCTCCAGGTCGCCGGCTGGCGTTAACCCGGCTCCCTTTACAGCAGGCAGACCGCCGCCCCCCCAACGCACAAAGCCCCCCTGACAAGGTCAGGAGGGCTTTTCTGTTTTTCCTGGGGACAATGCTGATCATCAGGCCCTTCTCAGGCCGCCAGCAGGCTGTTTGAGATGCAGAGCGCCGCATTCGTACCATGATCCTCACCCTTCTCGATGCTGATGCTTCCCCCCAGCTGCTCTGCTACATACTGCACCAATCTGTACTCCCTGGAAATTGTATGATGAAAATAAGTTCCCACGTCCCTTATCCGGATAATGATCCGATCGCCCGCTGGTATGGCCTCTATGTGCATACACTCGTTGTGCGCGCTATGCATCGCAGCATTGATCAGGTTCCAGAATATATAGGCGAGCATGTTCTCGTCGGCCCGGACACACAGGTCACGGGGAATTTCATTGAGAACAAGATTTTGATTTCTTATCGTCACAGGCAATAAGCTCTGCAGCAATTCAGAGACGAGATTGTGAAGGGAGACCTTAGCGTAGTACATAAAAGGGATTTACAAAGTAAAAAAATACCTATGCAAATAGTATAGAGTACGGATCGCCTTTGTTATTTCAGAAGTAAGTCACTATCACGATGTAAAAGAAATAAGAAATCCCGTTATTTTTTGTCGTGTTATTTCTACATTTATTTTTGGTATTTAACGCCTATTGCTTTGATACATAGTAAATTGCGTACAATATTATAAAAAATAGTAATTTTATAGTCCCTTCTCCCTCGCCAAAATTATTCCGATATGGCAACAAATAGAATACTAATAGCCGATGACCATACGATCGTGAGATCCGGCATAAAGCTGATCCTTCAGGACCTTCTTCCCTCATCGATGATCGACGAAGCCTCCAATGGGGATGAAGTATTCACCTGCGTGAAAAAATATGACTACGAGCTGATCGTTCTGGATATCAACATGCCCGATACGGATTCTATCACCCTCGTGGGTAACCTGCTTGCGTATAGAGCACACTCCAGGATTCTCATCTATACCATGAACTCTGAGGAGCTGTACGCGAGACGTTATATAAAACTGGGCGTCCTCGGCTACCTCAATAAAGAGTCCAGATCCGAAGAGATAAGAAAAGCAATTACATCGGTGCTGAATGGAGACGTCTACGTCAGTAAAAAGGTGAAAAAAGAGCTCAGCGAGGACACGCAATCAAAAAAGAGAGCAGAGAACCCTTTTGACCTCCTTTCCGACAGGGAGATCCAGACGGTCAAATATCTGCTGCACGGCTATTCGCCCCTGGATATAAGAAGGATACTGAACGTCCATTCCTCGACGATCGGGACCTATAAGACAAGGATATTCGAAAAGCTGAAGATAAAGACGCTTCACGACCTGGAGGAGCTGGCTAAAATGTATCATATGGAAATATCTAAGCTCTGAAACGCACCACCACCGTAGTGCCTCCCGCAGGCGCCGAATAGATATTGACTACACCTTCTAATTTCCGAGTTAGCTCCATGATGAACCGGTACCCGAAATTAGAGGTCGTCCCGCCCGGACCTTTTTCATCGGAAGACGTTATCTCCGCTATTTTCCGCGCAGACATCCCCTGACCGGTATCCTTTACCTGTATTTGAATATGCCCGTTCTCCCGGCTGGCGCTGATGCCGACACCCCCCGCACCCGTATATTTAACGGCATTGTCCACCAGGTTCCGGATAACGATGGCGAGTATATTTTTGTCTGATACAAACCCCAGCCCGGAAGGGACTTGAAGATCGAAGTACAGCCCCTTTCTCAACGCAATATTCCTATAAAGGAGAGTGGTCTCTTCAATAAAATCGGGAAGCCTGATGTTTTCATATCTGAGCGAAAATCCCTGCCGCTGGCTACTATACCAGAGTAAAAAATCCGTGCTGAACTGGCAGATCCTGTCGCTGGAATCCTTTAGCACAAAGAACAGCTCGTTCAATTCCTTTTCACTGAACTTACGATAATTCCTTTGCAGGTGGTCGATCATGAGCGCCTGCGAGAATAGGGGAGAGCGCATGTCGTGCATGATCACGGAAAGCAGCCGCTCTTTTAAGATAGTGCTTTGCTCCAGCTCGGAAGTCCTTTCCTCAACCTTCTTCTGCAATCGCCGGTTCTGCTGCAGCAGTATCCTCGTCCTGAGCCTGTACAGAAAGAATACCAGGCTGCCGGCCGCCAGGACCAGCAGCACATAAAAAAGCCAGCCCTGGTACCAGTGAGGGTGAACTTCGAACACGATCCTCATATGCGTGTAGCGATCCCGCGCACCCCCATTGTTCTTTCTGACAGCAAGCGTATATTTCCCGTAGGGAAGCCTGTGGATCGTGATCCTGCCATCCCTGTTGACGGGATACCATTTTCTACCGATAGCATCCAGCGTATATTCCAGCTTGAGGTTTTCCTCAAGCCCGTAGAAGGGAGTAGTAATATCAACCACGATCTCATGAAAATCAGGCTTTATGACAAAGGCCTTCCCGGGGTCGGTCCTCACCGAATCAACGAAGAGATCATCGACAAAGATCTCACCATCGGGCACCTCGGGATCCACCCTGCCGGGATTGAAATATACGACCCCGTCCAGGGACGGGAAATAAAAATTCCCTTCGTGGTCTCTCTGCGATGCAGGATTACAGCCCCCATTGAATTCGTTGGTATTAAATCCGGAGGACTTATCGAAATAGTAATAATATGGAGCATAACCTCTGTTGACCACAAATTCGTCCAGGTCCTTTTTGCGGGTCCTGAACAGCCCGTGGTTGGTGTCGATCCAGAAGTATCCATTGTCGTCTTCCAGGAATGCATGGGCAGCAGACAGGTAATTCTCAGGGTCCATCGGGAGGGCAGTGAATATCCCCCCCTCATACTTATAGAACCCATTTCCATAGGTAGCTACCCAGATGCTGCTGTCCTTCGCCCTATAAATATTCCGGGCATAAACATGAGGCAGAACAGGTTTTTCAGCGATACTGTCCCTTGCTATATCATAAACGTAGATCCCATCCCGGGTTGCTATCCACAATACCATCGGCGATACTTCGGCTATCGATTCAATATTATGCGTGGCGAACAGTGGATAACGCCTGATGACATACTGCAACCTGCCGTCCTTTATTTTTAACAGGGAAGTAAGCGTGCTGACCCAGACGGTGTGCCTGCTGTCCTCAATGATGCAGCCGATATACGAATCCAGCGGAAGAGTGTCCACGGATAGCTCTTTCGAAAAATTACTATCATAAATGCGCAGGCGCTTTTCTCTGCTGAGCCAAATGGATCCATCCCTCGCCTTATAAAGACAATTACCGTCAGGCCGCTGGTCTTCCTTAAATAAGCCGCCCCCTTCGCTCTTGTCCAAGAGCCCGTTTTGTGTAAGGATCCTGCCGTTGGGAAGCAATTGAATGGCTTTAAAAGCATTGTTGAGACGGTCAGTGGAGGCGAATGTCGCCGTCCTGAATATTTTTTTGGTAACAACAATAAACCCGCTGGTAACGGTCGCAATAAAAAGCCGCTGATTTTTTTCGTCGAACAGCAAAGAGGTCGCGATCAGCTGGTCCAGCACCTTCAGATCCGGAAAGATAAGCCGGGCCTTCAGGACGTCATTCTGAAAGTACAATTCATAAATATCCTTGCCCGCTCTTACCAGCACCTGATCCGCCCCCGGACCGAGCATAGGCTTGAGCCAGGGCCTGGCCTCGTCCATCAACGCCGGTACCGTTGCATCCACCCGGAGGCCGGTCTCCTTTCCATGCTGAAAGAACCGCCATTCCCCGCTCTCATCAAAAATGCAGAATATACCGCCCAGGACGAAAAAATGCGCGCTCTCCTCTTTAAGACCGATCGGCAGCCGATTCACAGCCATAGACATATTGTTCATGTAGTACCACGCGTTCAGACCATCCCGGACAACCACTTCAGTATCGTTGAGGATCACGAAGGTCTCGGACGAACTCAGGCGGTTCAACAACACAGTATCAACACCATTCCTGGCCCTTGCATAATACCCGAACAAAGAAGTGCAATCAAAAAAACCGGCCGCATTGAGGTGGAGAAATTTGTGGGCGATCCTCGATCTCGCGGTGTCGATCACTACCGTATAGTCCGGCTCAACCTTATAAACTTCAGCCGGATCATAGGAAGACCCCAGCAACACTTCCCCCTTTGATGATTCGGCGATCACCGAAAAGCGGTTGGATCGTATGGCTGGCGTATTCGACTTGTCGTATATCCTGAATCGCCGGCCGTCGAATCTCACCAGGCCATTCTGCGTGGTGACCCAGAGAAAATTGTGGGTGTCCAGCAACAGACCCGTTGCGCTGTTCTGAGGGAGCCCGCTCTCGCTGTTGTATTGCCTGATATCATAATTATGCCTGTCAGCAAGGGAGAGATCACCATCGCTGTCCTGGGCAGCCGCCCATTCAATTCCTATTCCAAAAAAATAGAATAGTACCAATAATCTGAGCCTCATATGCCAAACGGAATACGTTGTAGTAAATTTACTACAAATCCGGCATAAACCCTTAGCCCGCCGCCGGCTGCTCCCCGCCACCCAAAGTCGCCTCGCGGCTCGCCTTGTTTTCAAGGTGGGCCTGCTCGATGTCGTATTCCAGCTCGGGATCGATATTCTGCGCCTCGACCTTCGCCTGCTTCTCCATCAGCTCGGCATGGTGCTCCTGCAGCCAGGCCAGCTGTTTTTTACCATAGGACCATTTAGTGAACAGGACGAACAGAACGGGAACGATAAATATAGCCAGCGAAGACGAAGCGATCATCCCGCCCAGCACCGTAAAGCCGATCGTCTTGCGCGCCACCGCCCCCGCACCCGAAGCCAGCACCAGCGGCATCACCCCCAGGATAAAGGCCAGAGAGGTCATGATGATCGGTCTCAGCCGCAGCCTCACCGCCTCCAGCGTCGACTGCAGCAGCGGCTCGCCCCGGTCGACCCTGATCTTGGCAAACTCCACGATCAGGATGGCATTCTTTGCCGACAGCCCGATCAGCGTGATCAGCCCGATCTGCGCATAGACATTATTGGTCAGCGGCGGTATCAGCGTCAGCGTCAGGATCGCCCCAAAAGCGCTGATCGGCACGGCCAAAAGCACAGAAAAAGGCACAGACCAGCTCTCATATAGAGCGGCCAGGAACAGGAACACGAACACAATAGAAAAAGAAAATATGTACACCGTCATCGACCCCGCCCTGATCTCCTCGTAGCTAAGTCCCGAGAACTCATAGGTGTACCCCTGCGGCAGGACCTTGGCGGCCGTCGCCTTCAGCGCATCGATGCTCTGACCCGAGCTATAGCCCGACGGCGTATTGCCGTCCACCTCCGCAGACCGGAAGATATTGAAATGGGTGATCAGCGGAGCCGTCTCGATCGGCTTGTACTGGATCAGCGCGCTCAGCGGCAGCATCGCGCTGTCCTGGTTGCGCACATAGTATTTGTCCATATTGCTGATCATCGACCTGAAAACGGTATCCGCCTGTACTACAACGTGAAACGTCCGGTTATATAAAGTGAAATTATTGACAAAAAGGCTGCCCATATAGGCCTGCATCGTGTTGAAAACGTCCGAGATGCTGACGCCTAATTTCTGACACTTGTCCCGGTCGACGGTCAGCAGATAGCTCGGCGTATGTGCCCCATAATAGCTGAACGCGGTATTGATAGCCGGGTTCTTCTTACAGGCCGCCACGAACCGCTTGACCACGGTCTCGAACTGGTGGACGTCGTCGCTGGTATTCCCCTGCTGTATCTGCATGCTGAAACCACCCGCCACACCGATACCCCTGATCGGCGGAGGCGGGATGACCACGACATTGGCATTCTTGATCGCCGCCCTCGCTATCCGTTCACGGATGACATTGAGCAGACCCGGCAGCTTCTCGCCCGGCGTCCTCCTTTCCTCCCAGGGCTTGAGCATCACGAAAAGGGTCCCGTTGTTGGAGTTCGCGCCCCCGTTGAGAATATTGAAACCCGACAGCGCCGCAAAATGATTGACCCCCGGCGTGCTGCCGATAATACCCATCAGCTTGGTCATCAGCTCCACCGACTGGGCGACCGAAGAGGCCTCCGGCAGCTGGTAGGTGATGTAGAGCCGCCCGTCGTCCTCCGAAGGGATGAACCCGCTCGGCTTTTTCTTGAATAGGACAAGCGCCCCAAAACAAATGCATACCAGCAGGATCACTGCATATCGCGCCCCCTTGATCCACCGCCGCACCGCATTGGCATAGCCGCGCGTGAACTTGTCAAATCCGCCGTTGAACCACAAGAAGAACCGGTCAAAAGCATTCGTCTTCTTCAGATGCGAAGGCCGCAGCAGCAGCGTACAGAGCGCCGGCGTCAATGACAGGGCGATGAACGCCGAAAGCACCACCGAAATAGCGATCGTGATCGCGAACTGTTGATAGAGTCGTCCGACGATACCCGGGATAAATCCCACAGGAACAAAGACCGCCGCCAGGATCAGCGCGATCGCCACCACCGGCGCCGAGATCTCCTTCATCGCGTGATAGGTCGCCTCCTTCGGCGACATATGCTTCTCATCGATATAGTGCTGCACCGCCTCCACCACGATGATCGCATCGTCCACCACGATACCGATGGCCAGCACAAAGCCGAACAACGTCAGCGTATTGATGGTAAATCCCAGCGGTATAAAAAAACAGAACGTACCCAGTATCGACACCGGGATCGCCAACACGGGGATGACCGTTGACCGCAGGCTCTGCAGGAATAGCAGCACCACCAGCGCCACCAGCCCCAGCGCCTGCAGCAGGGTCATCAGCACTTCATGTATGGACACTTTAATAATGGTCACCGACTCGAATGGTACCTTGTAGTCCACATCCGGGGGAAAGTATTTCTTGAGCCTCTCCAGCTCCGCATAGACGTTCTCCGCCGTCTGCAGCGCATTGCTCCCCGGCGCCTGGTAGATCATCAGGAACGAAGCCCGGTTCCCGTCGATAAAGGAATTCCCCGAGAAGGTGAACTTCCCCAGCTCAACCCTGCCGACGTCTCGCAGATAGACCAGCCTCCCCCCGCGCTGACCGCTGTCAGGCAAAGTCTTGACCACTACTTTCTCGTAGTCGGATGCCTTCTGCAGCTGGCCATTCGGCAGCACGCTCAGCTCGAAGGACTGATCCCCCTTCTGCGGTGGTGCGCCTACCGATCCCGCCGCGACATAGACATTCTGCGCCTGCAGCGCCGCGATCACGTCCTTCGGCATCAGCCGGTACGCGGCCATCTTGTCCGGGTTCAGCCAGACCCGCATGCTGAACTGGTCCGTTCGCGCCGAGATATCGCCCACACCCGGCACCCTCAGCAGCGCGTCCTGGACAAAGACATTCGTATAGTTGTCGAGGAAGGTGATGTTGTGCGTTCTCTTCGGCGCATAGATGCCCACCATCATGAGCATGTCCGGATTTCGCGCACGAACGGTCAGCCCCAATTTGCTGACGACCGAAGGCAGCAGCGGCGTAGCGATGCCGACCCGGTTCTGCACATTCAGCGCCGCGATATGCACGTTGGTCCCGATCCCGAAGGTCACCCGCACGCTCATGCTCCCCGTGTTCGTGCTGGTGCTCTGCATGTATTCCATGCCGGGAGAGCCGTTGACCTGCTCTTCGATCGGGATGGCCACGGTCTGCTCGACCGTTTCCGCGTCGGCGCCGGTATAGCTGCCGCTCACGCTCACCGACGGCGGCGAGATATCCGGATATTGGTCCACCGCCAGGTTGGCGATGCAGATCAGGCCCGAGATGGCCAGAACGACGGATATGACGATTGCCGTGACCGGCCTTTTTATGAACGTATTGGCGATCATCCTTGAACAGGTTGTGCCTGACCTCCCCTCGGATCCATTCCGTGCAGGTCACGCGATTTTTGTATTTCGAATTCCAGTTCGGGATCGATGTTCTGCTGCTCTACCTTTTTGGCCTTTTCCATCAGACTTTCATGGTGCGCCCGCAGGTATTCCAGCTTCTTCTTTCCATACGAGGCACGGGTGATGAGCACGAAAAGGACGGGAACGATAAAAATAGCCAGCGTCGACGCCGCCAGCATACCACCCAACACCGTATATCCGATAGTGCGCCGCGCGACAGCGCCCGCTCCCGACGCAAACACCAGCGGCAACACCCCCAGTATAAACGCCAGCGAGGTCATGACGATCGGACGGAGACGCAGGCTGACAGCCTCCAGCGTCGACTTGATCAGCTCCTCTCCCCGGTCCACGCGCACCTTCGCAAACTCCACGATCAGGATGGCGTTCTTCGCCGCCAGACCGATCAGCGTGATCAGACCGATCTGCGCATAGACATTGTTCGTAAGGCTCGGGACAAAGAATAGCGTGAGGATCGCCCCAAAGGCCCCGATGGGCACCGCCAGCAGCACAGAGAAGGGCACGGACCAGCTCTCGTAGAGCGCGGCCAGGAAGAGGAACACGAACGTAATGGAGAATATAAAGATATACACGGTCGTCGACCCGGCCCTGATCTCCTCGTAGCTAAGCCCCGAGAACTCATACGTATACCCCTGCGGGAGGACCCTCGCAGCCGTCTCCTGGATGACCTTCAATACCTCGGTGCTGCTATGCCCCGGCGCAGGCGCGCCGTCTACCTCGGCCGACCGGAAGATGTTGAAATGCGAAATAAGGGGCGCGGTCTCCGTCGGCCGGTAGCTGATCAAGGTCCCGAGCGGCAGCATCTGGCCGGCCTGGTTCCGCACATAGTATTTGTCCATATCCGAAATCATGCTTCTGAAGGCGGTATCCGCCTGGACCACGACATGGAAGGTCCGGTTATAGGTCGTAAAATCGTTGATATAGAGACTGCCCATAAAGGCCTGTATGGTCGTAAAGACATCGGCGATATTGACACCCAGCTTCTCGCACTTGTCGCGGTCGACGGTCAGGTTATAGCCCGGCGTCTTCGCGGAATAAAAACTATACGCGCTCCCTATGGCCGGATTCTTCTTGACTTCAGTGATGAATTTCTGGACGGTATTCTCGAAGGCGTGCAGGTCGTCATTAGTGCTCCGCTGCTCTATCTGGAAACTAAACCCTACACCCGCGCCGATACCCGGGATAGGAGAAGGCTGTATCACCTCGACGTTGGCATTGCGGATGCCCGCGTCGGCGACCCGCTGCTGGATGACATTCAATATCCGGGGCACCTTCTCCTCGTCGCTGTTCCGTTCGTCCCAGGGCTTCAGCTGGCAGTAAATGGTCCCGCAGTTGGAGTTGGTGGCGTTGGTGATCACGTTGAGTCCCGACAGCGCAGCATAATGCGCCACACCAGGCGTCTTCGAGACCACGCCCATCAGCCGCTGCATCAGCGCCACAGACTGAGAGGTCGAAGAGGCCGGCGGCAGCTGGTAGGTGACATAGATATTCCCGTCGTCTTCCGAAGGGATAAAGCCCGAAGGCTTGTTCTGGAATAGGAAATAGGCTCCAACACAGACGCAGATCAGCAGGATAAGGATAAGACGCGAGGCCTTGATGCTCTTCTGCACGCCGCTGGAATAACGGTCCGTGACCCGCTGGAACCACTCATTGGAATTGATGAACCACCGGGCGAGGCCACGCGCCTCTTCCTTCGGCTTGGAGGGCTTTAATAACAAGCTGCACAGCGCGGGCGTCAGCGACAACGCAATGAACGCCGATATGATCACCGAAATAGCGATGGTGATCGCGAACTGCTGATACAGCCGTCCTACGATACCCGGTATGAACCCCACGGGCACGAAGACCGCCGCCAGGATCAGCGCGATCGCGACCACGGGTGCAGAGATATCCTTCATCGCATAGTATGTCGCTTCCTTCGGCGACATCTTTTCGTGATCGATATAGTGCTGCACCGCTTCAACCACGATGATGGCGTCGTCCACCACGATCCCGATCGCCAGCACAAAGCCGAACATCGTAAGGGTATTGATGGTAAAGCCCAACGGAATGAAGAAACAGAACGTCCCAAAGATGCTCACCGGTATCGCCAGCACGGGGATTAAAGTAGATCGCAGGTTCTGCAGGAAAAGAAAGACCACGATCGCCACCAGGCCGAGCGTCATCAGCAGGGTAGTGACCACGTCGGCCATGGAGACCTTGACCACGGTCACCGATTCGAAAGGCACCTTGTATTCCACGTCGGTCGGGAAGAACTGCCGTAGCTGCGCCAGCTCTTTGTAGATGCCTTCTGCCGTGCGCAACGCATTGCTCCCCGGCGCCTGGTAGATCTGCAGATAAGAAGCGCGCTGGCCGTCTACAAAGGAGTTGCTGGAGAAGGTGAACTTCCCGAGCTCCACCCGGGCCACGTCCTTCAGGTAGACGAGCTCGCCCGTGGCCGGCAGGGTCTTGACGATGATGTTCTCGAATTCCCTGACCTTGCTGAGACGGCCGTTGACAAGGATACCGATCTCGAAGGTCTGCGCCTTGCTCTGCGGAGGGACGCCCGCCGAACCCGCCGCGACCTGGACATTCTGGGCGTTCAGCGCATTGATGACATCCTGCGGCGTCAGGCTGTAGGCCGCCATCTTCTCCGGGTTCATCCAGATACGCATGCTGAAGTCGTCTGTAAAACGTGTAATGGTTCCCACACCCGGCACGCGCAGCAGCGCATCCTGTACGAAGATATTGGCGTAGTTGTCGAGGAAGGTGATATTATGCGTGCCCCTCGGCGCATAGATCGCCACCATCATCAGCATGCTGGGATTGACGGCGCGCACCGTTATCCCCAGCCGGCTGGCCACGGCAGGTAGCAATGGAGTCGCAATGCTGACCCGGTTCTGGACGTCCAGCGCCGCGACGTCGATATTCGTCCCGATATTGAAGGTGACGTTCATCGTCATCAGCCCGTTGTTGGTGCTGTTGCTCTGCATGTACTCCATGCCGGGCGTACCGTTGACCTGCTGCTCGATGGGCGTGGCGACCGTCTGCTCGACCGTCTGTGCGTCCGCACCGGTGAACTGCCCCGTGACCTGGACGATCGGCGGGGTGATATCCGGGTACTGGTCGACGGGCAGGATGAAGATACATATCGTACCGGTGAGCACGAGCACGATCGAGATCACGATTGCGGTAACCGGCCGTTTGATGAAAGTATTTGCGATCATAAAGAAGTTGTGTTTATCGTCCGCCGCGGCCGCCTGAGCCGGGTCCTTGTTTGTTCTCGGTAGTGATCCGCGAGCCGTCGTGCAGCGACTGGATGCCGTCCACGACCAGGCGGTCCCCGTCATTGAGCCCCGACTTGATGATCGTATTTGATCCGATGGTCTCGCCTGTCTCTACTTTTACCTGGATGGCCGTGAGGTGCGGACCATTGACGCTATCAGCCGGGGGATCGGACTTCACAGCGACAGAATCACCACCCCGATGGATGACCGTATCCTTGGCGATATAGACGAAATACTCGCCCATCTGCTCGACGATGGCCCGCGAAGGGATAACGATCTGAGGCATTTGTTCGAGGTTGTGGACCCGCACCACGCAGCTCATGCCTGCGCGCAGCTCCTGCGCCGGGTTGGGGAAGACCAGCCGGACACGGATGGTCCCCGTCTGCGGATCGACCGCCCGGTCGATGACCGATATCCTGCCCAGCTGCGAATACACCGCGTGGCTCGGAAGCTCGATGGTGAACAGCGAGTCGACCTCGTGCTTTTTTTGCGTCTGCAGCTTTCTGAACTGTCCCAGCTGCGCCTCGTTGATCAGGAAGTCGACGGCCATAGGGTTGTCCGTCGAAATAGTGTTGAGCAGCGTGCTCCCCGAGTTGACTAAGTTCCCCATCTTAACCTGGCTAAATCCGATGGTGCCATCGAATGGCGCAGTAATGATACTGTAGGTCAGGTTGGTAGCCGCAGTCTTGAGCGCCTGCCGGGCAGCCGCTACCTGGCTCTTGGAGTTCTCCAGCGCGATGACGGCATGGTCCAGGGTCTGCTTGGCCACGGCATTATGCTGGATGAGGTATTGATAACGGTCGGCGTCCTGCTGGGCCTGCACCTGGTTGCCTTCGGCGACTTTTAGGTTTGCGGCAGCCTGATCATAAGCAGCCTGGTAAAGGCGTTCATCGATCGCGTATAGCTTTTGTCCCTTGCTGACATGCGTACCCTCTGTAAAGTAGATGCCCGTGATATATCCCGTGACCTGCGCGTGCAGGTCCACCTGGCTCAGCGCCTGCGTGGTGGCAGGGTAGTTGTCATAATACAGCACGGACGAGCTTTTGACCGTGGACAGGTTGACGGGGGTAGGGGGATTGGGAGCCGGCGGCTTTTGCTGGCAGGAGAAAAGCGCGAGGCTGATGACGAAAACCAGGGACAAGACCAGTCTGCTCATTATTTAGCGTTTATGTGGTTAAATGATTAGTTAATGGTGCCGTTGACGGTGATGACTCCCATGGACCTTTCCAGGTCGATCTTGCTCGCCAGCACCTGGAAGAGCGCGTTCTGGTAGCCGATCTCTGAGGTGATAAGATTGGATTCGGCGGTGATCACATTGAGATACGGGACGGTGCCCTGCTGATACTGCAGAGTTACGATCTCATAGACTTTCCGCGCCAGGACCGTATTCTCACGGGTGGAGTTCAGATTGAACAGGTTGCTTTTATACGTGGCCAGCGCGTTGGTGTATTCGGAATAGATCTGCGACTTGAGCCCTGCTTCCTGCCAGTCGAGCAGATCGTACTGCAGCTTGGCCTTGCGGACGTTCTGCGTGCGGGCGAATCCGGTGAAGATGGGAACGCTCAGCGAAAGACCAACAAAAGAATAGGGATAGGCGTGCGAGAACAGATTGCCGAAGGAATTGTTCTGGAAAGTATAGTCGTAGTCGAAGAAAGCGCCCACCGTCGGCAGCCAGGCCTTCTGGTAATACCCGACCAGCTGGTGCTGGATGGCTTTGGAGGACTGCAGGACCTGGAACTCAATGCGCTTTTCGTACTGCAATGACTGCGTCGTATCGAAGGCGATATCGTTCTTCATCTGCGTAGTGTCATAGACGACATTGAACTGCCGCTCAGGGCTCCAGCCCATTACCTGCTTGAGCAGCGCGTATTGCGGCGTGACGCTTTCTGTCGCCTGTTTCAGCTGGGCTTTGGAATTGTTGAGGCTGATCACGGCCTGGTCGTAGTCGGTCTCGTCGACGATGCCGCCGAAGTACTGGTGATAGGTGTCGTTTACCGTTTTACCCAGCCGGGACGTGTCCTCTTTGAGAACGTTTATCTGCTCTAGCGTGAGCAGGAGACCGTAGAAGCTCTTGCTGACGGCCGCGACGATATCGATCTTCGTGCTGTCCCTGATCTGTTCGGCCTGTTTGATATAGAGTGGGGCATCCCTGGCGGCGTAGAGCAGCGCAGGGTTGAAGATGGTCTGGGTCACCGAGAGGACGGGCGTGAATGTGTTGACCACGCCAGTCTTCTGCTGGGTCACCGTGCCGGTATTGGCGTTCTTGATGAAATTGGTCGGCAGGGACAGATAGTGGGTCAGGTTGCCTGAGATGCCTACCTGTGGCAGCCAGCCGGCCGTATTGATCCTGTTGTTGGCGTGGGCGATAGCTACGCTGATCTGCGCCTGGTTGATCGTCGGCTGGTTCTTCAGGGCATAGGCGATGCACTGGTCCAGGGTCAACGCAGTATCGGGCCGGCTGGCCGGCTGGGCGATGGCGGCAATCGATATACAGACCAGACAATATACAAATACGGAATGTCTTAGACAGGCGACCACTGAGATGTTGTGCATATCGATTCGTAAAATTTACAAAATAAGATAGGGTGTCGATCGATAGGTCAGCAGAGGTCAGGTCGGAGTGAGGAGAACAAAAATCACCATTTTTGCCAATACCCTGAAGTAAAATCAATTAAAATGCTATTAAATAGGAAGTTGCTGCAATTTGGACCCCGGGGTTCGTGTCCGCTGTTCCGCGCCAGGTCGCGATTCACGTTGCGCGCTTTACTGCAGCTCGCGCGAAGTACGATAGGAGGTGCCTTTGAAGAGGGCTGCTAACTGACCTGCTGCGTTAGTGATGCGCACCTCATAAATACCCGTCCGGTTGCCCAGGTGGATCTCTTTCGCCTCTACGGTCAGGACCTCGCCGGCCTGGACGGGGCGGGCATATTGTATATTGGCGTCAAGAGCGACGGTAAGAGGGCCGTGTGAGTTGCAGGCAAAAGCGAATGCAGAGTCCGCCGCCGAAAAGAGGATACCGCCATGGACGATGCCAAAGCCGTTGAGCATATCTTCAGTAATAGTGTAGTGAAGCCGGCAGTAGCCGCTGCCGCATTCGTCGATGACCAGTCCCATCCATTGGGAGAAGCGGTCGCGGTCCATCATCGATCGGATAACGCCGCCCGGTTCGGATTGGCCGGCCCGACCGTCAGGCCGCTCCATAATAAACTTTTTCTTTGCGGCTGGCGAGCAGGGCAAGCACTTCTTCCCTGGTGCCGGTAAAAGGGCCCGAGCCCTCGATCTTGAGGGTCGCCATTGCGGCGGCGAACTCCCCCGCGTCCTGGATGCCCGCGCCCTTAACCCGCTGATAGAGATAGCCGGCCATATAGGTATCGCCGCAGCCGGTAGCGTCTACCACGGAGGTCGTCGGGACATAGGCGGGTATCGTGTAGAAGGTATTGTCGGTATAGATGACCGAACCCATGCTGCCTAAGGTAATGACCACTTCCTTCACGCCCCAGTCGGCCAGGACAAAGGCGCCTTCCCTTACATCCGTCTCCCCGGTCAGAACTTCCATTTCGTGTTCATTAACCTTTATAACATCAACATACTGAAGCGCTTCTCTCTTTGCGGGCCAGTCGATCGCCAGGACGTTCTGGTTTTGGACCTTTCTAAGATAGCCCTGGGCATCCAGCGAAACCTTGCCGTGCTGGGACAGGTTACGGATGACGTCGACGGGGATATCGCCCGCTAATAAGGGGCCGAGGTGGTAGTAACGGGCATCGACCGGACTCAGCTGGTCGACGGTGAACGGGTCTGCTACCTGTAATACGCGCTGCTCGCGGTGGTCCTGGTTCTCGGGATAGATATTCTCGAAATAGACGGTGTGCCGGCTGGGGTAGACCTTGACGTCGATCCCTTTCTTCCTCAGCTCTTCGACCGAGTGCAGCTCGCTCTGCGCGAGAGCCGTCACCAGCGTGTAGCGTACGTCCATACGCGAGAGCGCATTCGAGAAATAGAAGGCCGTTCCACCAGCCATATGTACCGTCGATCTGGGTGTTACTACCTTGTCCAGTGTGATATGTCCTACGCAGCAGATTTCGTATTTGTGCATTTCCGATTTACAATTTATTAATACCCTTTGTTCGGGAACATTCTGTAAAATTACGGCTTTTTTCATTAACGGGAGCCGCCTTCGCCGTATTGTGTTGCCCATGCCTTCCTCAGTAAGTGGTTGCTCTGCTGTGTCGCCCATAGTTTCCTCGGTAAGTGGTTGCTCTGCTGTGTCGCCCATGGCTTCCTCGGTAGACGGTTGCTTAATGCATCGGCAATTCCTTCCTCAGTAGCGTTCACCCTATATTTTCGCCGATATTCCTCTGACGAGCTGCCCCGTGTCAGGATAATATAAAATGATTAGATGCATTGTTTTCTTATGTATATTTGAAAAAATGCTCCATATGGTATTATCCAGAGGTAAGTTCTTCTTCCTGGTTTTTGGCTTGCTGGCCCTTCCTTTTCCTTGCTATAAGCTTTGGTGGCTCGCGGGAACCAGGCACACAGTGGGTGTGGTGGGTTTTGTCGGACATAGCGGCATCGAGTCTCCTTTGGGCATCACCTCATATCCGGTGATCCTGTTTCAGCTTGGGAGGGACAGCATCTTCTTCAACGGCCTGGAAGGCTATGGCTATAAGCCCGGAGATCCCGTGCCGGTGCGCTATCGCGTGGATCATCCATACGACGCAAAGATCGAACAGCCGATGGCGATCTGGGGCGATACGATCGTGTACAGTCTTTTTCCTGTGCTGGTGTGGTTGGTGGTGGTGCTGACGCCTCAACGGTTTAGTCCGCTGGTACCGCGTGGTGCTGAGATATTGATAGGAGGGAAGTGGCCGTTTTTGTGGTTGGTGTAGGCCTACGCACGTCTGTTCTCTTCAAGCCAGGAATTAAAATCCATTTCCCGCCGCGGCATGAAAAAGCCTTTGATGCAATTGGGATTGCGGACGCAGATCTGGATATGACTTTTGGCAAATAATCCTGCTCCGGGGAAGGCGGGACCGCCTTCTGTAAAGACGCCGCGGGTGGTATCGAATAGTTTGTGATCGCTGAAGCCTTTGGTCTGTATATCCTGCTGGACCTCCTTAAAAAATTCTGTGTGCATGAATTCTATTACGGCACAATCCAGGTTCCTTAGGAGCTTGTCTTTATGAGAATCAGTTGCCAGATCTCGGTTGACCGGAAGATCAGCGCCGGATTTTCTATAGCTCTCTTTCATTGAATTGAACGATCGCGATAACAACTCTATGTATTCCTGGTCCAGAAAATCACAGCAATACCCCAGGTAAATGACGGCTCCAATGACCGCAGGCTGTTTGATGGTCCCACGGTTCCTTTTTTGCCAAGCCCATTGAAGTGCTCTTTGGTAATTGTTCTCCCAGAAATACATACCGTGCCCCAACCAGTCAAAAGGCTCTTGACTGATCTTAATTTCATTAGGATTATTCAACAAAGCGTCTCGCACAGACGCCTCGCAACCATGAAAACCAAGCACAAGATTTGGCTTAATGTCATACATGACCTTGTTTGGCCCTTTTGATTGCGTCCCCGAGTAATTTATAGGGCTCAGTGTGGTTACCATCCTCATCAAGGATGCCCGCATCGATGAGTGATTGAAGCGCTTCTTCCTTTGTGCGCCTCTCTTTGCGTTTTCGCTCGATCAATTCTATCAAAAGCCTCACGTCTTTCTTCATTGCCATAACTTAAAATGTTTTCTCAAAGTTAAAAACTAAAAAAACGCACCCTAAAAAAACTTTTCCTTTGAGAACTTGTAAACCTGCAATTTTCTTCTTTACTTTGTAATTCAAAGCACTTTTAAATACGATGTGGCGATTCTCTCTTCCCTATTTTCTCATTATGCTGCTGCTCTTTATCGTAGAAGTCTTCATCGGCGCCCGCATGCACGACGCCATCATCCGCCCCTACGGCGGAGACTTCCTATGCGTGATCTGGCTGTATTGTTTAATAAGGAGCTTCGCCAGCTGGCCGGTCTGGAAGGTCGCAACAGGAGTCCTGGTCTTCGCATACGCAATAGAGACCCTGCAGTATTTCGAATGGGCAGACCGGCTTGGCTTCAGGGGGCCGTCAGTTATGCGAACTTTGATGGGCAGCTATTTTACCTGGACCGATATTTTCTGCTATACCCTGGGAATACTAACCGTCATCGCCATGGAGGGACTCATATGCAAACGTTTGTAGACAACGGCTCGATCGTCCGCCGCATCTGGGGCAGCGCCGACACGATCCTCTTCATCTTCGCCGGCGCCTCGGCCGAGTTCGCGCTGAATAAATCGGTGGACTGGCTGTATTTCACCGGCAAGCTGCCCGCCGACCCGCTGGGCCGCCTGTTCTCGACAGTAGCCTACGCGCAGCGGATCGTCTTTGCGGAAAAGAAAAAGGCGCTCGCCGCCATCGACGGCATTACTGCCGTACACAGGACCGTCGAATCCAGCCGCGGCGCACGAATACCCGACGAAGCCTACCTCGACGTCCTCTTCCAGCTGATCGACTATTCGATACGCGCACACGAGCTCCTGCACCGGCGGCTGACCCTCGCCGAGAAGACCGAGGTCTTCGACGTCTTCCACCGCGTAGGCGAACGCATGCAGCTGAAGAACCTTCCAGCCAGCTACACCGAATGGGAAAAAATGAGGCGCGACTACCTGCACCAAAACCTGACCCGCAGCGCCTTCACTAAAGACCTCTATCACCGCTACCGCCTCAGCCTCGGCGGATTCCGGTATCAATTGCTCCTGCAGGCACAGGTGTTGCTCGCGCCGCGCCAGGTGAGACGGCTGCTCGGCCTGTCTCCCATACCATTCCTTTGGCCGGTAGTACAGGGGTACAAAGCGGTCCGCCTCCTGCGGCTGGACAGGCTGTGCAAGCTGATCATCCTTCCCAAAAAATACAGCGGGGAAGTGTTCCGGCTCGATATGCCTTAATTACATATCTACTTCCAGTTCCTGACCGGTAATGGCGAAGAAGAAATTCTGCAGCTGGTGCACGGATTTGATGCCAACGCGCGTGGGTGTAGAGTGCCGCAGGCGAAGCCCCTCTGAAGTAAATTCAAAATCCGTATGTACATTGCCGTAGCTGATGATCCACTCATCACGGACAAAATTCCGGAAGCCGCACTTCTCGAGGATCTTTGGCGTCAGCGCAATGGGAGTAACGTCCTGAAAATCGATCTCCTTGACAAGCTCTACGACTTCCGTGACATAGCTGTCTTCATAGTAACGACCGGAATTGGCCGCCACTTTCCGGCTGATATTGATCTGCGTATCGTAAATGAGGGTGTTGGAGAGGAGCTGTTGAACTGTGATCACTTCACCTTTGCGGTTGAACACCTTGTTGCCCAGGCGGAGTTCTTTTGCGTGTAACATAGAGTCTATTTAAGATTAAGAAATACAATGAATTGTCTCATGGTATTTCACGGGTATAGACTCTTTTACGGATCAACTTCGGGAAGCAAGATACAAGGCGATCACGAAATTTGCAAGCCCCTGTGGATAACTTGGACTGCGAACGGGGAATTGCTCGTCTTATCTTATCTTTAGCATAACCTTATTTCTCACTCAAAAAAACCTGCTTGTATGCATTCACGTCGTGACTTTCTCCAAAAGCTGACCGGCTCGGCTGTTGCGCTTTCATTCTTGCCACATCATCTGCATGCCGAACCTGCCCCCAACACCTACGACGGCCCCATGCTCCGGGTCGCCATCATGGGCCTCGGCAGCTATGGCACCCGCGTAGCAGAAGCCATGCAATCCTGCAAAAAGGCTAAGCTGGTCGGAGTCATCAGCGGGACCCCGTCGAAGATAAAAGCATGGCAGGCCAAATACAGCATACCGGAGAAGAACTGCTACAACTACGAGACCTATGACCAGATAAAGAACAACCCGGACATCGACGCCGTCTATATCATCACCCCCAACGCCCTCCACAAAGAAGCCGCCATCCGCGTAGCAAAAGCAGGCAAGCACGTCATCAGCGAAAAGCCCATGTCCATCACCGCCAAAGACGGCCAGGAGATGGTCGACGCCTGCAAGGCCGCAAACGTCCGGCTGCTCGTAGGATATCGCATGCACTTCGAGCCGCATACCCTCGAGATCATTCGTATGCGAAAAGCCGGCGAGCTGGGGAAGATCCTTTTCTTCCAGGGACTGTCGGGCTTTACCATCGGCGACCCGACGCAGTGGCGCCTCAACAGATCGCTGTCCGGCGGAGGATCGATGATGGATATCGGCATCTATTCCATCAACGGCTCACGCTATATGATCGGGGAGGACCCCATCTGGGTAACAGCGCAGGAGACCAAGACCAACCACGATAAGTTCAAGGAAGGCGTAGACGAGACCATCCAGTTCCAGATGGGCTATCCCGGCGGCGCAGTGGCCTCCTGCCTGTCCACTTACAATATGAACAATCTGGACAGATTCTTTCTCAACGGGTCTTCCGGCTTTGCAGAGCTCCTGCCCGCTACCGGCTATGGACCTATCCGCGGACGAACCAACAGAGGCGAGCTTAACCAGCCCGTCGTCACACACCAGACAGTGCAGATGGACGAGATGTCCGGCATCCTCCTGGAAGGCAAACAGCCCGTCGTACCCGTAGACGGAGAAGAGGCCGTTAAAGACCTGAAGATCATCGACGCCATCTACGAGTCCATCCGCACCGGGAAAAAAGTAGACTTGCATCTCTGAACCGACCTCCCAAACGCGCCATTCATAAGACATAAAAAGACAAAGCCTCCGTCGGGAGGCTTTGTTTATGGGGAGCAATCTTCGGATCATTAGGCTTCTACCTGAAACGCGATCGGTAGCTCAAGCCTCGTTTTCACATTCTTCCCTTTTACTTTTCCAGGTTTCCATGTGGGCATATTGCTCACTACTCTCAGTGCCTGTTCGTCCAGGCCATTGCCCAGCGGGGTCCCAATGACATGGGCGTCTTGCACCTTACCCTGTTCGTCTACGACAAAGGAGACTTTTATAGTTCCTGACGTATTGTTGTCGATGGCCTGCTGCGGATAATCTATATTGTTATTGACATAGTTATCGAGCGCAGTCTGACCACCGGGAAATTCTGGCATCGCTTCAGCACGGGTGTACACTCCCTCCCTGTCCTTTTCGATCTTCACTGTACTGCTCTTATCAGGCATTTTAATAGACCATCTTCCTTTCTTTCTAGCAACGGTCGCCGATTTGGGCGATGAGGCATTGGTTGCCGCAGTATCGGAATGGATGATCGCCTTGGACACGGAAGTATCAGAGGACATCGTTTCGCTGGATGCCTTGTCGTCGTACGACTTATAGTCGTTGCTGTGACAGGCAGCCAGCCCAAAGAGAACAAAGCTTCCGATGACAAACGAACAGGTTAGTCCAGCTTTTTTTAGATTCATAACATCGATTTGGTGAACGAATACTAACAGCGTATCTTAACCTACAATAGTCGTCTCAAACCCGATGCCATGTCCTGTCCCGCCTGTTCCCATCCCTTCTATGGGGAACTATGTAGACAATCTGCCACAACCTAAGGGAGCTTATCCTTGGCGATCACTGTCCAGTCTTCCCCGCCATGCCCTTCGGCGATATAGCGGTCCATCTCGGCGGCGATAGCCGGAATGACAGCCAGTCTGACCCCAGCCTTATCGGCCGCATCCATAAAAAGTCCCGTGTCCTTTCGGGCCATATTCAGCTCCCACGAAGGCTTGCTGTAGTCTCCGCTGGTCATTCGCTTCAGCCGCCCCGGTAACATCGCGCCGGGATTCCAGTTGTCGAACAGCGCAGAGATATCGCTGACGGATATATGCATGGACTTGGCCAGCGCCAGCGTATCGGCCAGCCCGGCCGTAAACGTCACCAGGAAGTTATTTCCGATCAGCTTCATGGCCGCCGCCTTGCCCGTTGCTTCCCCAAAATTGAGCAGCTTGCCCGTCATTTTGGAGAGGGCCGCTTCATTGCTGGCAATAACAGACTGATCCCCGGATACCAGCATAAAGCCAGTGCTTTCGAGGGCGTTGACAGGCCCCATAAAGACAGGGGCATGCAGATAGGTAAACCCCTTCGCCTTCCACTCGGCCGTCCTTTTGACGGCGCCCGCCGCCGAGGTGGTCGTATGGTCGATGATGGTGGCGCCCGCCTTGAGAGTCCCGCTCGCCGCCGCAAGCACCTCATCGACACTTAGGTCATCCTTCAACGTGAGGTGAACCGTATCCGCCCCCTTCACCGCATCCGCTACGCTGCCAAAAGCCTTCGCTCCGTACTTCTCCAGCTCTGTCGCTTTCGCTGCAGTCCGGTTCCATACCTGTACTTTTTCACCCTTGCCGATCATCGCCCGGACAAAATTTGAGCCCAATAAGCCCATTCCCAAAAATGCTACCATGGATTTTTTTTATAAATTTAAGCATTACTATGGAACACATAAGCCCTTCCCCCATCGACACAAGACAGCTGTTCAGACCTTTAAACAATAAATTGCTGGAATTGCTGCATTCCCTGACACCCGAAGACTGGACCCGCCCCACGGTCGCAAAGCTTTGGAACGTAAAGGACGTAGCAGCCCATTTGCTGGACGGCAATATCCGGGCAATGTCCATACAACGGGATAGATATTTCGGAGAGACCGCGCCCGCCTCGTCAGCCTATGGCGTCATGGTCGCCTGGCTCAACGGCCTCAATGCCGACTGGGTAAAAGCCTCCCGGCGCATAAGCCCTTCCGTGCTCGTCTGGCTCCACGAGATGACCAGCGAACCCGTGACCACCTATTTCGAGTCGCAGGACCTCTTCGACGAGGCCGTCTTCTCCGTAGGCTGGATGGGAGAGGAGCGCAGCGTCAACTGGATGCACATCGCCCGCGAGTACACAGAGAAATGGCACCACCAGCAGCAGATACGCGAAGCCCTCGGCAAAGAAGGTATCATGACCCGCGAGTTCTTCTTCCCCCTGATCGATACCTTCCTTCGCGCGCTTCCCCACGCCATGCGCAACACCGACGCCGCCATAGGCGCCACCATCCGGGTCAACATCCGGACAGACGCAGGAGGCGACTGGTTCCTGGCAAAGACCGACAACGGCTGGTCTTTTGCCGAAAAACCCCACAGCGAACAATACGCCGCGACAGTAAGCCTGCCGCCGGACATCGCCTGGAAATTATTCTCGAAAAGCATACGCCCCCGGCAGATCGCCGCATCCATCGAGATCACCGGAGACCACGACCTCGCCGCAAGCGCGCTGCAGATGGTGTCGGTCATGGCCTAGCGCCGCGCATGCACAGCCCTCAGGTAGAGCCGCATGGACCGCGCCTCCGTCCCACACCACCGGGTATAGGCATCGATCGCCGCGAGGCGCTGCTCCTCCGTGACATAGCCATCGGATACCAGTTGATTTCCCCTCGTCTCCGCGACCTTGGTCCAGATGCCCAGGTGTGCCTGGAAGCCGGCGTCCTCCCGCTGACGATATTCCGATTCGTCCTGGTCCAGCGTCACCCGTAGCCCCAGCGACGATACCATCGCCGGCAGACGATCGATGACATCGTTATACATCCCCGCATCCGAACGCCAGCGCAGGAAGCAGTCGTAGAAATACCTCATCGCCGCCGGAGGTTCCGGATCCCATTCGATCAACTCATGATTGTAGTCGAGCACGCATAGCACACCTCCCGGCTCAAGCAGCCCGATCATCTTCTGAATGACCCCCAATGGGTCCGCGATCCATTGCAGCGTCCGAGCCGTAGTAACGACGTCATAGCGGACCTCCGGGATATAGTCGAGGATGTCGACCGCCCCGAAATGCAGATTCCCGACAGCCGCAAATTTTCGCTGCGCCTGTCCGATGAGGTCTGCGCTCCTGTCGATCCCCATGACCATACCATCAGTTGCCACCCGCGCGGCGATCCCCGCAGTGATGGCGCCCGACCCGCAGCCGACATCCAGAACACGCTGTCCAGGCCGCAATACAGTCAATAAATTAGCATTGGAAGCTTCCAGCGAACGCTGGTCCAGGACAGCATTCGTCCCCGAGGGCATCTCGGCCCGTTGATATGCATCTGTTTTCATCGGACTAATCTACTGAAACCTAAGTGCAAATTATTTGCATTTACTCGTCGCCATTTGCAAATAAACCCTATATTTAATGCAAATAAATTGCAAAATCATGGAAAAACAACGAAGAAACGTCCTCAAAAGGATCCTGCTTTCCGTTACCGGCGCCGCCGGTGCCGGCCTCTTCGCCAGAGCGGAGACCCGCCCGGCCCCTCCAACCGCCACACACGAAAAAGAGGTCTTCAACGTCGTCAACAACCAGCAGGTGCCCCTGTTCTCCGGCTCGACCAGGTACAACGGGCTCGTGTTCATCGCCGGCAAGGGCGCACACGTAGAGCCCTTCGAGATCAAGGCGCATACCGAGATCGTCCTGAAGGAGCTCGAAAAAGAACTGATCGCCGCCGGCTCGTCCATGGAGAAGGTGCTAAAAGTAAGCGTCTTCCTCAACGATATCCAAGACTATAAAGGCATGAATGAGGTGTACCAGGGACGTTTCGGCAATAAGCCGCCCGTCCGGACAACCGTCGCCGTCGCCAAAGGCGGAGTCCCGGGCAATTCACTGGTGGAAATGGATTGCATCGCCTACGTCTAGCCGATCTACCGTCAACTCAATTGTAAAAACCAAAACTTACTGTTATGCAACGAAGAGAACTCTTCAGGCATCTATCATTCCTCACGCTGACAGGCGGCATAACAAGCCTGACCCTCCCGGCATCGGCAAAGCGCCTCGCCGCCGCCTCCGACCACAATCCCCCCGCTCCGCTAAAACGCGACATCTTCAAAGAGCTCGGCATCCGCACCTTTATCAACGCCGCAGGCACCTATACAGCCATGACCGGCTCGCTGATGCACGACTACGTCGTGGAGACCATCCAGGACGCATCAACCCAATTCTGCATGCTCGACGAAGTGCAGGACAAGGTAGGGGAGAAGATCGCTACCCTCGTCCATGCTGAGGCAGCCGTCGTCACCTCCGGCGCCTTCTCCGCAATGACCCTGGGCCTGGCAGGCATCCTGACAGGCATGGACCAGAAAAAGGTCGAGCAGCTCCCGCACCTCGAGGGTACGGATATGAAGTCCGAGGTCATCATCCAGAAGGCGCACGAGATCGTCTACAATCACGCGTTAAAGAATACCGGCTGCAAGCTGATCTACGTCGAGACCCGCGAACAGTTGGAAGCCGCCATCAGCGAAAAGACCGCGCTGCTGCATTTCCTGAACATCGAAGCCGACAAGGGTCAGATAAAACACGAGGAATGGATAGCCATCGGCCGTAAACACGGCATCCCTACCTCCATCGACATCGCCGCCGACGTCCCGCCCGTATCCAATCTCTGGAAGTTCAACGATATGGGCTTCAGCTTTGTCGCCATATCCGGCGGCAAGGCGATCCGCGGGCCACAGAGCGCGGGACTTCTGATGGGCAAAAAGGAGATCGTCGCAGCAGCCCGCCTGAGCATGCCGCCGCGCGGCTTCAATATCGGCAGGGGTTTCAAAGTGAACAAGGAAGAAGTGCTGGGCATGTACGTTGCCCTCGATAGCTATATCCACCAGGACCACGATAAGGAATGGCGCCAGTGGGAGGCCGCCACGGCCGTGATCCACCAGGCGGTGCGATCAATAAAAGGAGTGACCACAGAGATAAAAGTCCCGCTTCTTGGAAATATCACCCCTACCTTGCATATCAGCTGGGACCCGCAGACGGTAAAGCTGACCGGAAAGGACCTGCAGGAAAAGATGCGCAACGGCGAACCATCCATCGAAGTAGGCGACATACAGGATAAACATATCGCCGTGACCGTCTGGATGCTGCAACCAGGCCAGGAGAAGATTGTAGCTACCCGGCTCCGCGAAGAGCTGACACGGGCAACAACCTGATCCTTCAATTTATATAACTTAATTTATATCCTATGTCTCAAGGCTATAAAACGATCATAACGATGCTCCTTCTTGCCTGTTGCGTTCATTTCGCGAGGGCGCAGGCACAGCCCTATGCCATCCTGATCCGCAACGGCTGCGTCATCGATGCCCGTAGCCGGCTCCATGATACCCTGGACATCGCCGTTGCCGACGGTCATATAGTCAGAATGGAGAAGCATATCGACCCGTCCCAGGCCGCACAGGTCGTAGACGCCCGCGGCCTTTTCGTTACGCCGGGACTGATCGATCTCCATACCCACGTCTTCTACGGCATCGATCCGACCCGCGCCTATTGCGGCGGCACAGAAGGGGTCGTCCCCGACGGACTGTCTTTTCGCAGCGGCATCACGACGATGGTGGATGCCGGCTCTTCCGGCTGGCGCGACTTCCCGACCTTAAAAAAGCAGGTGATCGACAACTCCCGTACCAGGGTGCTGGCCTTCGTCAACATCGTCGGCTCGGGCATGCGGGGCAGCGCCTATGAGCAGGATACAAAAGATATGGACGGCAAATTGACCGCCCAGATCGCCCGTCAATACAAGGACTATATCGTCGGCGTCAAGGTCGCGCATTTTGTCGGACCGGAATGGACACCGGTCGACGAGGCCGTAAAAGCTGGACAGCTCGCAGGCATCCCCGTCATGGTCGACTTCGGGAGCAATACGCCACCCCTGTTCATCGACGAATTGTTCTTTAAGCACCTGCGGCCGGGGGACATCTTCACCCACTGCTTTGGCCAGCTGAAAAGCCGCGAGCCGATCGTCGATCCCGTCAGCAAGACCCTGAAACCATTCGTCCGCGAGGCGCAACGGCATGGAACGATCTTCGACGTAGGCTATGGCGAGATCAGCTTCGCCTTCAGCCAGGCCATACCGGCGCTGAAAACTGGCTTTTACCCCAACTCCATCAGCACGGATATCCATGTACGCAATATCAACGGTGCGATGAAAGATATGCTGAACGTCCTCTCCAAATTCATGGCCATGGGAATGCCCCTGGACTCCGTGATCGCTGCGGCCACCTGGAACCCCGCGCGCGAGATCCGGCACGAAGAGCTGGGGCATCTCTCGGTCGGTAGCCCCGCCGATATCGCCATCCTCGGTCTGCAGCAGGGCAGGTTCGGCTTTTTCGACTATACCGGTTCCCGCATCGAAGGACGGCTCAGGCTTGAATGCGAGATGACGATCCGCGATGGAAAGATCGTCTATGACCTCAACGGGATCGCCCGCCCGGTAGTGCTGCCGCGAAACATCCTTTGGGATTGAGCCAAATCGTCTATCGGTCGAGCTTCAGCCCAAAATCATAACGCCGGTCAATGATCCGTTTGAGAATGCCGATCTGCCCACAGTGCCACATCGTATGCTTGATATTCCAGTCGATAGCTTCGAACTTGGTCTTCGCAACAGGATGGGGAACGCCGGTCGCCTCTATATTCTTTTCCAGGTCCTCCGGTGTCAGACCCCGGATAGTATCCAGCGACTTCGCCTGCAGTAAGAACAGCTCGTTGCGCAGCCTGGCCGGATCGGCCTTGCCCGCCGCATCAAAAGGCGAGGAGTGGGTGAACAGCTTGTCGTATTCCCGCATCGGCACCTGCTGAAGGATATCCATCCGGTGGCCCGTGATCACCATGATCGAATGATAGTAAAAGCTCAGGATAAGATGACCGACCTGCCAGCTGATGTTCGATTCGATAACTTCCGGGGTCTGGTCCCATTTGTCAAAAGGGATCGAATTGACGAGTCTGTTGGTCCATTCATAGGCGTCGGCGGTCTGTTTGGTGAGGATATCAACCTGGTTCATGCGAAAATTTTCGTGTAATTTACCTATCTTAATGACATGATTATCTCCGCCAGCATTAAAAGCGCTTTCAACCAGCACCAGACCATCGTCCGGACCAATGACACCGAAAAAGAGATGACCATCGCCGTGAAACCTTCGGGATACGGCAGCTCCATCAACGGCGGCGAGCTCCTGCTGCTTTCGCTGGCTACCTGCTTCTGCAACGACCTCTACCGGGAAGCGGCCCGGCGGAATATCGACGTCACCAGCGTAGCCGTCGAGTTTACAGGAGAGTTCGGGGCAGAAGGCGAGCCGGGCTCCAATTTCCGGTATACCGCGGACGTCGTCGCGGATGCACCTCCGGCAGCGATTGCCGACCTGATCCATCACACCGATCGCATAGCGGAGATCCACAATACCCTGAGAAAGGGCCTCAATATCACCCTGAGCAAATGAACAGAACCTTCTCATTCTTCCTGGCGGCGCTGACCGCCTGCGCCGCGGCCAATGCGCAGACCGGCTACTACAAGTTACGCTCAACCCTAACCGCCGACTCGGCTGCCGCAGCCAAACGACGCATCCTCGCATCCGTCGACGTGAATACCTTCGAAAACTCAGAGGTCCGGAACAGCAACAAAGAAGTCACGCTACGCGACCGCCTGCTCAAGCCCGAGAACATCGAGCCCCACAGGAAATACCCGCTGATACTGGTCCTTCATTCCTCCGGCACTCCGATCGGGACGGACAACACCAGCCAGCTGGGCGTGCTCGCCCGACTATGGGCACAGCCGGACATCCGTAAGAAATACCCCGCTTATGTCTATGCGCCGCAGTTTCCCAGGCGTTCTTCCAATTATTTAGAGGATTCCGCAAGGGGAGTGCTCGCGTCGGCGCCCGACAGCCTGCTGGCGGATGCCCTTCACCTCGTAGAGGCGTTTGCTCATATATACCCCATCGACCGCAGGAGAATATACGTCGTCGGCTTCTCGATGGGCGGATCGACCGCCATCAACGCGATCGGAATGCGTCCCGACCTCTTTGCCGCAGGCATCTCCATATCAGGCATCCCGGATTTTGGCCACCTAGCAGCACTGGCGCACACGCACCTGCTGCTCGTCCACGGCAACGCCGACATAGAGAACCCGATGGGCAGCGATTCTGTACTTTATAAGGAGCTTTCAGCCCGGCACGACGATCAGATCACCTTCTGGGAGATAGAAGGGCTCGGCCACGAAATATACCCACCACTTTATACGACCGACGCTATCCCCGCCTGGCTCTTCAGCCACCGGAAAAATGCGCGGAGATCGGCCCCCCGCTAGAGCGCCTTTTCAAAACAGACGCTATTCTCCACTCCGGCATATTGCCCATAGTTGGGCGTGACCAGATACCCGCGGTTGGTATAAAGAGCGATAGCCTCCGGTTGCCGCTTACCCGTTTCCAGCACGGTCTTTTTATACCCCAGCTCTTTTGCCCATCCCTCGAGGGCCGAAAGAACGACCGAAGCGACACCCATTCCCCTTTTCTCGGGCAGGACATACATCCTCTTGACCTCCATCGCCTCCGGAGAGAAAGCCCTGATCGCCCCGCAGCCGACCGGAACTCCGTCTTCATAGGCAACGATGACTTCCCGTATCAGGTCGGTCTTGTTGAGCTGAGCGTAAAAAGCGTGCTCGTCACCGTCGATCCCCGCCAGGTAGCTGTCCAGCTGGCGGACCAGCAACTGAAAATCGGCATTCCCCGAATTTGTTCGTACCGTAGTGATCATGACATATCAGTATTTTGATGACACCGCATAGAGTATCTTCTTGTCCGCGTCTCCCCAGCAGCGCAGCGTATCCTGCTCGAAATGCCGCTTGAAAGCCAGCGCCGCCGCGCTGCTGTCGCGGACATCGTATCCGATCAGCCGCAACGCCGTCAGGCTGCTGAAATTCTCCGGAACGACGACTCCCGTCGTATCGTTATACCACAGGCCAAATCCGCGGTCGGCCAGCAATTTCCACGGGAAGGAGGCATTGGGGTCGTTCTTTCGCGTAGGCGCGATATCGCCGTGTCCGATGAAATTGGCGGCGGGGATATTATACGTTGTCTTCAGCTTTGCCAGCAAATGCAGCAGGCTGTTGATCTGCGCGTCCGGGAAAGGCTCCATGCCATTGTTGTCCAGCTCGATCCCGATGGATATCGAATTGACATCCGTAATGTTCCCCCATTTGCTGACCCCGGCCTGCCAGGCCCGCAGATAGTCGTTGAGCATATGGTTGACCGTGCCGTCCTTACAGATCACGTAGTGCGCGCTGACCTGCGTGCTGACCGTCGTAAAGGTCTGCAACGTCTGCGGACAGCTGTTCTGGGCCGTGTGGTGAATAATGATAAAGTTAGGCTTGCGCAGGTTGAAATTGGTCGTGCCTGCCCAGTACCGCGCAGCCGGCACCGAATCGACGCCCGTCGGTAGGGGACTCTGGCGAATGACCGTAGCATAGTCCTTTGCCATGCCCTTATAAACTTTATTTGTAGCTTTATAGGGGTTGACGGTACAGCCGGACAGTAAGAGAAAGACGATACTGAATGTGACGGGATACTTCATCTCCAATTATACTAAAAAACAATGAAACCGCTCCTACTCACCCTATTGTTAGCGTCAACTATCCTTTCAACCAATAGCAGACCTCCCTCCCCCGCAGAAGACGACCCGATGGTCAGCTACATCGTCGATCCCCGCAAACAGGATATCCGCCTCTACTGGAAAGACGACAGCGGTCATGTCCTCGGCAACTTCGAACGCCTGAAGAGCTACCTGGATCATAAGCAGCAGCGGCTGATCTTCGCCGCTAATGGCGGAATGTTCGGTGCCGACCGGTCGCCGGTGGGACTCTTTATCCAGGCAGGTGCAGTCGTTCATCCACTGGATACAGCAACAGGCAACGGAAATTTTTATCTGAAGCCAAACGGGGTTTTTTATATAACAAAAGACAGGACGGCGACCATCTGCACCACGGAAGCATTCAGAGACAAAGGAAATGTCCAGCTGGCGACGCAATCCGGCCCGATGCTCCTGATCGACGGCTCCTTTCACCCGGCCTTCAGACAGGGTTCCACCAATCTGAATATCCGCAACGGCGTCGGAGTTCTTCCCGATGGTCGCCTGCTATTCGCCATGTCCCGGAAGCCCGTAAATTTTTATGATCTCGCCACCTGGTTCAAAGAGAGGGGTTGTAAGAATGCCCTGTACCTCGATGGCTTTGTTTCGCGGACCTGGCTGCCGCAAAAAGGCTGGACGCAGACGGACGGAGACCTCGGTGTCCTCGTCGGCGTTACCGAAAACCTCACGCCCTGAATATCCTGTTGAGCACCCGCACCGTCTGGCGGATGGAGTCGGTCAGCTCCTCTATATTCTCTTTATGTACTGGCGTGCCGGTCATGGCGGGTGGGCTGGGGGCCTCTTTCGCCGAGGGCTGCCTGCGCCATTCCAATATTCCATAGATACAGAAAATGGCGGTCTCCGTCATCAGGCCCACGGTAAGGGCCGTCGTCGCGAACTCTTTGCTCTCGATCTTGGCCCAGGCGCCAAAGATGACGATGGCTGCGCCCAATGAGAACAGGGTGTTGATGATCTTGTCAAAAAGCATAACGGTGCTGTTTTGACCAAATATACATAAGATTTAAATGCATCCAATAAAAAGGTAAAAAAAATTAAGCGGACCGACGGCCCGTCATATCTGCGAATAGCTGGTCGGACCGAGAAAGGTCCTCGTGATCTTCGAGATCAGCCTCGCATCGGAATATTCGGGTATAGCCTTGATCCGCTGCCAGTCGGGATCGCTGCCGAACGCCTTCCAGCGGGCATCATGCCCTTCCATATTGTCGAAACAGAGCATATACGTGAGGTTGGGTCGGCGCTCTCCGATGACAGTCTCCCCGAAGAAGACGGGTCTCGCCCCCACTTTCCTGAAGATATCGATCTCACCCGCATCGTTGAACATCTCTATCTTCTTCTGTCCCGCAGACTCGGTCGGACTCTCATAGCAGCGCAGTTCGAACAGCCGGTCTTTCTTCTCCGGCGCCTCCAGCTGCGGCATATGCGCAAAAGCCCTGAGCAGCGAACTCTCGATCCGCTGATAGGCCGGACTCGTGGGCTGTGCTGCGAGATAAGCCTCCCCGGCTTTTAAGTACGCTTCGTCATGTGCAAGCTTTCCATTGATCGCAGTAAAGGCTTCGATGCTATCAAAAGGGATCAACACAAACATCCGCGCGACCCCCGGCGCCTGCAGCTCTGTGAATACCCCCGCCTGACGGATCCCAGCCCGGTTCAGCGCGGGCAGATAAGCCTGTTCGAGGTAGGCGCCGGTCAGCTGTCGCTGGTCGTCACTGGCAAACTGATAGGTCCGTAGTTCGTACCACTGCTGGGTCTTCTTGGCATTTTCCATAAACGGGCTGGTCGTAATAAGAGGGCCGGCAAGCGCAGCACCCCAGGTCGATTTGACAAAATTTCGGCGGTCCATGCCCTAAATATAGGAAAAATAAAACCCGCATTGCTGCGGGTCTTATCGATAGCGATATCGCGATGATCAATATCCTGTATTCTGACCGATGCCGGGGTTGACCAACACCTCATCGCTCGGAATGGGGAAGATAAAATTCCTCGTAGTACCCGGCGTTACCGTGATGCTCTTGATGATCGTATTCGTAGCGTCCTGCGCCTGGGGCTTGACAAAGCTGCGCTGCAGACGATAGAGGTCCCAGAACCGGTAGCCCTCGAAAGCCATTTCCTTTTCCCGTTCGTTGAGGATGTCCTCCAATACCTGCGCACCGGTAGACGTGTACCCCGCGTAGGCGGGATCCCGGCGCATCGCAACCATATTCAGGTATTTGAGCGCGTTGACGTCGTCGCCGGTATTGTGATACGCCTCGGCGAGGATCAGCAGCACCTCGGCATACCGGACGATCTTGACGTCGTCGTAGTTGACCACGTCGATCGGGTATTTGGTAACGTAGTAGGCCGTGCCGAGCTGACCGGTACGGGTCGAAGGATTGTAGAGCTTGATGCGGGCGTCCGTTGCCGTATAGCTGTTATACAGGGTCTGCGTGGCCAGGATATCGCCGTAGCTGCCTACAGGCTTGGGAACGTAAAGGTTCGCCAGCGTACCATCGCTGACGCTGTTGTTGGCGTCGCTCGTCACTTCGAACATCGTCTCGACCTTGTCGCTGCGCGGAGAAGTGCCGGCCCAATATCCTACGAGCGCCGTGCTCGCGACCATGGAGAAACCGCTGTTCTGCGCAACGTCGAGGGCCATGGCCTTGGCATTCGCCCAGTCGCCCATATGCTGGTAGACCCGGGCCAGCAGCCCCTCGATCGTATATTTTGTTATGAAAGAAGAGTTCATGATCCTGGACTGCCCTGTAGCCGCAAACTTCATCGACGCCCCCTGATCGAATTTCGCCATGGAGAGGGCCTTGTTGAGGTCAGCAAGCACCTGGGTATACCCGGCTGCAATGGTAGAGCGCCCGGGTTTCGCAGTCTGGTCGAATTTCAGGACGATGGGCACGCCAGGCCCGTTGCCGCCCGATGCATAGGGCATGGAAAAATTACGGAGCAGGTCGAACAGGATCAGCCCACGCAACGCATATGCCTCGGAGAACATTTGGTTGAGGTTGTCGGTCGAAGCCGCCACACCCGAATTGATGATAAAGTTGGCATTCTTGATACCCGCATAGGCGTTCTGCCAGACAGCGCTTGGATAAGAATTGGTCTTGTCCATATCGTACTGGTTGAAGCCGAGATAGCGGCCGGAATTGGAAGAGGACAGGTAGGAGTCGTCTGACATCAGGTCGCCCTTGACCGCATAGGTGCGGCCATAAAAATCGGTGGCCCGCAACGAGGAGTACGCACCCAACAGGGCCGTATACATGCTGGGCTCGTCAGTTATAGCGGATGAGGCGGGTACGGCGCTCGGGGGTGTCTGGTCCAGGAATTTCTTGCTGCAGGACGGCGCGACCAGCGCTACAACCAGCGCAAGGAAGGCAAGCCTGTAGGTTATCGATATCGTGATATGTTTCATTGCTTGTTTCATTTTGAGGATTAATCTTTAGAACGTTACGTTTACACCTGCTGTAAAGGACTTGGACATCAGGACCTCCTGGTTGTTCGTTCCGATAATGCCCTGTTCGGGGTCGCTGGTCATGTCCGCATCATAGGTCTTTCTCCACAGGTTGGTGCCCCTCACATAGATATTCAGAGCGTTGATATGCATCGACTGCATCAGCGACTTGCTGGTCACTTTGTAGCCGACCTGTACGTTCCTCAGCCGGATATAGTCCCCCTTGTAGAGCAGCCTGTCAGAACCCGAGGACGAGTTGAGCGTCGAAGAATAGATGTATTTGGGAACGTCGGTCTTGTCACCCTTCTTCTGCCAGCGCTTCAGGTCCTGGGCATACTTGCCGCGGGTGGGGTAGGTGCCGTCCAGGAAATACTGCGCATAACCTTCCTGGAAATAGTTGCCGTAGTTGTAGTAGAAGTCAAAGCCCAGCGAGATACCCTTGTAGGTCACCGTGCTTCCCAGCGCGCCGAAATACTTCGGATCGGCCTGCTTGCCCACGAGGTACAGGGCCGCGACCGCCCTGTTGGTGGTAGTCGTCGTCCGGGTGCTGTCCGTGTACCAGGTAGGACTGCCGTCGTCGGGATTGACGCCAGCCCATCCCCTCGTGTAGAAGGAATAGATCGAATAGCCTTTTCTCAGGAGAAAGCTGGAGCTTTGCGGATTGAACTGGTCGCCAGCAGGCAGCCTGGTGACCTTGTTGGTATTGTGGGACAGGTTGAAATTCACTTCCCAGATGAGGTCCTTCGTCTGCACGGGAACGATATTCAGCGTCAGCTCGTAGCCCTTATTCTCCAGGTCACCGACGTTGTTGATGAAACCGGTAAAGCCGGAGGTCCTGGATATCTGCTGCGAAAGCAGCGCGTCCTTGGTCTTCCGGTCATAGTAGTCGGCCGTGATATTGACGCGGTTCTTGAAAAAGCTCACGTCCACGCCAACATCCGTCTGTTTGTTCTTCTCCCAGGTCAGGTTGTTGTTGCCGATATTGTCGAAACGGCCGCCGGACACGCCATTGTAGTTATAGCCATACCCAAAGGTCTGCCGCCAGGTATAGTTGCCGATCTCGGCATTCCCGTTGTTGCCATAGCTGGCCCTGAGCTTCAGGTTGGAGATAACCGGCCGAAGCCCTTCGAAGAAGTCCTCGTTACTGATATTCCACGCCGCTCCGACGGAAGTGAATGTACCCCAGCGGTTGTTGGCGCTAAAACGCGAGCTGGCGTCCCTTCTGATACTGCCATAAAGGCTGTATTTGTCTTCATAGCTGACGTTGGCGCTTGCAAAATAACCCTCGAAGGTATAGTTGGAGCCGGTCACCTTCCCGTTCGTGGAGGTGGCGCCGTTGGTCGAAAGATAGAGGTCCGAGTTCGGCGGGAACCCCGTCACGTCGCCGGCCTGCTGGAAATAGTTGTTCTTGATGGTCTCGTAGCCCGCCTTGGCGTCGACATAGAATTTGTGGTCGGTATTGATATCGTAGTGATAGTCGAGCTGGTTGGTCCAGTCCCAGAGAAAGTTGCGGGTATAGTACGATACTCCTTCGCCGGAGGAACCCGATGCATCGCCGTGGAAAGGGTTATTGTACTGATACTCTTCGTCTGTCGTATACTGCAGCCCCATCGTGGTCGTAAATTTCAGCCCGTCCAGTATCTTGTAGCTGATCGACTGGTTGGCCAGCCCCTGGAAGGCTTTCAACCACCGTTTGTCATGCGCGGCAATGTACAGTGGGTTGTAGTGCGAGGGAAAGCCAAAATTGTTGCCCGTATTGATATTGAGCGTTCCATCGGGATTGAAAGGGTTTTGCGTCGGACGAAGTACGAGCGCCACATAGCCCGGATTCCCGAAATAGCCCCCGCCGCCCGACGTGCCGCTGGAGGCCAGGGCCGAATTCTGGACGACCGACCCGCCCGTTATCTTGGTCGTAAGCGTAAGACGGTCAGTCGCGGAATAAGTGATCTTCGCATTACCCGTGACCCTTTGCAGGTCGGTGCCGATCGTAGTACCCTGCTGTTTGAAATAGCCGCCGGACAGGTAGTACTTGATCTTGCTTTCCCCCCCGGTGATGCTCAGGTTATACTGCTGCTGGGTCCCCTTCCGCGTAATGAGTCCGTACCAGTCCGTGTCGATATTGGTGGTATCACCATAGGAATGCAGGGTCGAGGCGATCGACGCATCGCTGTAGGTGCCCGCATTGACCATCCCTTCTTTGAGCAGCATCAACCAGTCGGCCCTGTGCACCGGCAGCCCGGCCTTGGGCGGCAGTATGGGTCTGTTCTGACCCGCTTCCGCGTCCAGGCGGAATTGAGCCTTGCCCATCTTCCCGCTCTTGGTCGTGATCACAATAACGCCATTGGCTCCCCGCGAACCGTAGATGGCCGTCGCCGCAGCGTCTTTCAATACCGAGATGCTCTCGATGTCGTTGGCATTCATAGTAGCCAGTACGTTGGTGCTGGGGTTGATGTTGAAGCTGCCCGTCCCTGTGCCGCTGATATTGGTCGAGCCATTCCCATTGGCCACGTCTCCATTATTGATCTGCACGCCGTCCACGACATAGAGGGGCTGGGCGCCTCCATAGCTAAAACTACCAACGCCACGGATACGGATCGCCTGGTTGGCCCCCGGCTGACCCGTAGTTGCAGTGGACTGCAGACCGGCCGAAGCACCCTGCAGCATCTGGTCGACCGAGGTGAACGGCCTGTTCTCTAATTTGTCGCCCGAGACCCTTGCAACCGAGGCAGTATTAGCAGCCTTTCGCTGCGTCCCATACCCAACGATCACCACCTCGTCAAGACTGGAATTCCCCGGCATAAGCGTGAAATTGATCACGCCTCTGTCGCCAATAGAAAGCTCGAGAGATTGATAGTTTATGGAACTGACCATAAGTGATCTTGCAGCAGGCGGCACAGATATAGAAAAACTACCATCTGAGTTGGAGCTGGTGCCGAATGCTTGTTTGACGCCTTTGACGACGATCGTTGCGTGAGGGATCGGACTGCCTTTGTCATCGGTGATCTTCCCCGTTATGGTTCGATTTTGAGCCAATAATTGGCTGACAGACATGCATATGCATGCCATTAGCAGCAGAAGTTTTCTCATGTGCAGTGCGTAGGTTTTGGTTATAAGGAATTAAAATCAGATTAAAAATAACGATTATTAACGTACGGTTAACGCGGTGTTTTAAATTTTATAAAATTCCTATATATAAATTCTTAGACCTAACGCCGGTTGTAAACGAAAAAAATCTCAAAATTTTACTGAAATATAAAAAAACGTAATGTATGCTTCTTCGGCGGAAAATATCCCCGTTCGTCGGAGAACTCTTCGCCTTCCCGGCCGGCCGGCGTTAATTGCCGCATGCATTCCATCAACATTTTCATCCACGTGCTCACCGGCACTCTCGCGCTGCTCGCAGGGATCGTAGCGCTGACCGCCGTCAAAGGAGAAAAGACACATATCCGGTCCGGCCGCGTCTTTGCCGGACTGGTCGCCATCGTCATCGCCACCGGACTCATCGGCGTCTTCGTCTACGGCCGCAGCAATTTCCTGCTGGTCATAACCCTGCTCAGCGCTTACAATTGCTTCAGCGGGATACGGGTGATCCGCCAGAAAGGCCGCCCGCCCGGTCCCCTCGACAACGGGATAGCCGCCGCCGTGATCACCGTAGCCCTGTACTACCTGTATACCAGCCGGTCAGCCGGCCATTACTGGGCTCCCGGTGTCACCTGGTCGACGATCGGGGCCCTGGCCCTCGTGACCTCCTGGGATCTTGGCAGAAATGGTTTTCCCGCCGCCTTCCTCAAAAAAGCCGTGCCCTATGAGCACGTCTATAAAATGGTCAGCGCTTTCAGCGGCCTCTGCTCCGCGTTCGCCGGAACAGTATTTCCCCGCTACCAGCCCTATAGCCAATTATTGCCGTCCGCAGCGGCGTTGGCATACATTATCGTTATCTTTATCCGCCTCAGCAACCAACAACGCATATGCACCCAGCCATAAGAACCTTCCTGATATGCATCCTAATCGGACTGGCCTTTGGCCTCTTCTTTTTTTTCGCCTACGACCGTCAGCCGGTGCGGATAGTGATCAACGTCATATCGTCCGTCACCATCGGCTCGATGATGATGCTGGTCATCCATTTCCGGTTTTATCTGACCCGGTTCTTCCGCAGGGAGGGCCTCCGTATGCTCGTCATGATCATTTCCCTGGCGGCAACGGCCCTCGCAGGCACCGAGCTCACCCTTGTCTTTCAGTCCGCTCTTACGCTCGGCACAGCCTATCGTGCCTTCAACGGAGGCAGCATCTATTTCCTGAACATCCTGGTCGTGCTGGTGACCGGCATCCCCATCTACGTCAGCGAAGAGTCGAAAACCCGTCTGGCCTCGCGGATAGCCGACCAGCAGTACCGCCTGCTCCAGCTGGAACAGCAGCGGACCGCCGCGGAGCTTCAGCTGCTGCGCGCTAAGATCGACCCGCATTTCCTGTACAACGTCCACAACACCATCGCCGGACTCATCCCGAAAGACCCGTCTAAGGCCGAACGGCTGGTGCTGCTGCTGTCCGCTTTCTTCCGGAGCACCCTGAGCAAGGACAGCACCGGCTATCATACCGTCCGCGACGAGCTGGAGATCGCCCGCGCCTGGCTGGACATGCAGCAGATGAGATTCGGCGACAGGCTGAGCTTCGCGATATACGCCGACCCCGACCTGCTCGGCCTGCCGATGCCCTCCTTCCTGCTGCAGCCGCTGATCGAGAATGCCGTAAAGCACGGGATAGAGCCTGCCACGGATAGCGGATGGGTGGAGATACGGATCACGCCCGAACGATCCGGGCTCCTGGTCAGCGTCGCGGACTCGGGCCCGGCCTTCCCGGAACACCCGGTGACCGGGCACGGCCTCCAGATGGTCCTCGGCAAGCTAAGGCTGCTGTATGGCGATAATTTTATTTTCGAACTGAACAATAACCCGAAATATGTCCACCTCTTTATCCCCCGAACCCATTAGAACCCTGCTAGCCGACGACGAAGACGTGGCCATCCGCCGGCTCCGGGAATTGCTGGACCACTATCCGGAGATCGAGATCGTTGGCACAACAAAAGACGGCCCTTCGACGGTGGCTTTTATCAATGAGCAGCGACCAGAGCTGGTCTTTCTGGATATACAGATGCCGGGGTTCGACGGCTTTGAAGTATTGACACGCCTGGATCATATGCCGATGATCGTTTTCCTGACGGCCTATGAAGAGTATGCCGTAAAAGCCTTTGAGACCAACTCGCTGGACTACCTGCTAAAGCCGGTGGAGGCGCAGCGCCTCGAGCTGACCATCCAAAGAGTGCTGCGCAACAGGTCCGCCGCCGGGTCGATACTCGAGAAGATCCAACGGCTGGTCGACGGCGTGAGGACAGAGGCGACGATCACGACCATACCCGTGAAGGCGGGCAGCAGGATTCAGCTGGTGTCGGTAGCAGACGTGCATTTTTTTGCCGCAAAGGAAAAGTACGTCATGGTCCACGAAAAGGAAGGACAGCGGCTGATCGAATATCCGCTCACCTGGCTGGAGCAACGCCTCCCGTCGGAGTTCGTCCGCGTGCACCGGAGCTATATCATAAACAAGCTAAAGATCCGCGAGATACACAAATTCCTGAAAGGCACTTTTGTGATCATAATGGACGACACCGCCGGATCCGCGATCAAGACCGCCTGGTCCTACTCTGAAACGATAAAAGCCCGCCTGCTTTCTCCATAATCCTATTTACCTTTATCCTGTCATGCTACAGAACAGGGTCGACCCGGAAGGCAATATCATTCGGACCAGCGCGCGCGGCGCCTGGATGGGCAACCGGGGTATCCTCCACGACGAGCACAAGAACGTCCTCCGCGCCTTCAGGCTAAAGGCCTGGATCACCTGCGTCCTCGAGTTCCGGGGACGGCAACGGTCCGTCATGGCGCCCAACCGCTATACCGAACTTTTCTTCCTCGACGAAGCGACCGCCTTCTCTGCCGGTCATCGCCCCTGCTTCGAATGCCGTCGACATGATTTCCTTCGCTTCAAATCTTATTGGCTGAAAGGCAATCCGGAATATGGCTTCGACGAACGAACCCCCATCGCAGAGTTAGACAAGATCCTGCATCGCGAAAGGATCGACCGCAAAGGAAAAAAGCTCACCCACGAAGAAGACATCCGGGACCTCCCCGACGGCGCATTTATCCGCTGGCAGGGGAGGCCCGCCCTGGTGGCCGGCAACAGCTTATACGCCTGGTCTCCTTCCGGCTACGAGCAACCGATGGCACGCCCCGGCTCGGGGCCGGCGGAGGTGTTGACACCCGCCTCCATAGTGCAAGCTTTCCGTGCCGGATATGCGCCGCAGATGGCGGTCTAACTCTTCTGCAACATACTATCTTACCTGCAACGACCGTTGTTATTCCGGATAGCATTATCCACCTATTCCATACCCCTAATCTCTGAAAACAATGAAAAAATTGTCTCTGCTCGTTGCTGTTTCCACATTTTCCATGATTGTCCTCGCTTCTACCGCCAGCCACGCTCCCCGGGTCTATCTCATGATGAGAAAAGGTAAGCTGGTCGAGGTTAACCACGGCCGAAAGAAGCCGGTAAAGAAAGACGTCACGCTGGCCAACCTGACGACCATCCATCCGAATGGCAAGATAGACGCCTCCAGCGGACAGAACCTGCAGCTGAAGGAAGACGAATACATTACCATGGACGGACGCATCCGAAAGCTGAAAGATATGGCCAGATAAGTCGTACTCCATACTGAACTAAAGCCTCCTGACGGAGGCTTTTTTGTTTTAGCCAAGTGGAATGCCAGCCGGATATCGCTGAATAGGGGGCAGTCATCGTTTGTCGTCCGCCTTGTCGGGCCGCTGCATCGCCCTTCGGTAGATGCGTCCGATCACTTCATCGACCAGCCCGGGGTCTTTGCCATGAATGCCATGCGGGTATCCGGGCAGCAGCAGGAAAAAGCTGTCGTGGTTGTCTTTTATCAGCTGCAGGAAATTCTCGCGGCCGATGCGGCCCGCCCATTCGAACCGGGCATAGTCGGCCGGCATAAATCTTGTGCTGTCCCGTACTTTGTTGTAAGACGCGAGCACGGCGACGGGGATATCGGGGAGGGGAGGGAGAGACTTGTATTCGCAGTACGCTCCATTGCGAAATAAGTTCGCCAGACGCTGGCAACGATGGCGGCTTCTCAGCGACTGCAGCGTGTCGTCGGCCAGCATCTGCTCATAGGGCGCGACCCAGTCATTGGGGCCCTTGCCGCTACCTGAATTGACCCTGATCTGCTGGTCCTGCTCGTCCGTCAGCATAAAGTCCGGTGATTCGATAAAGACCAGCCCCGCAACCTCGTCAGGGTAGAGGGCCGTGAACATCCGGATATACGGACCGCCCATCGAATGACCGACCAGGATATAAGGCGGCGGGACCTTCAGGACTTGCAGGAATTCGTGTAGCCTGCGGGCTAGGTGGGCGTCCGTCGTCAGCGTCGTATCCTCATCGGAGGCCCCTTCGCCATTCCTGTCATAGCCGATTCCTGCCGCAAGCTTCTCCAGCCCGGGATATAAGATCCGGAATTCGACCGATCCCGATGCGCCCATTCCCGCTTCAAATACCAGCACCGGCGCGCCCGGATGTCGCGTAAGGAGGCCAAAGCTCGTGTAAGACATCTTCTTTCCGGCCACGGTCGCGTATTGCCGTTTGACAACAGGCTGCGTCCGTCCCATCAGCGGAATCAGCAGCAGAAACAATAATTTCTTAATACCCCTCATAAGAATTCGTATGATAATTTGCAGCCTCAAATTAAGCGTTAAATGCACAATTCTTTCAGATTCACTGTCCTGTTCTTATTCGTCCTCTTCCTGGCAGTCGGCGGCCACGCACAGACGCCTTCTACACACGTCAACCCCTGGGCTCCGGCCGAGCTCGGTCAGCTGCCCCCGGTGGCCAGCCTTAGCAAAGGCGTCTGGCTCAAAGGCGAGCTGCACGTACACTCCCGGCATAGCAAAGAGTCTTCCAATAATCCCATTTCAAAGATAATTTCGTTTTCGCTGTCCGTGGGCATGGACTATGTCTGTATCACCGACCACGACAATCACGTTAATGGCGATGTTGCTAACAATACCTGGGCCGATCCGGAGTTCAGATCCGACTCCCTGTTGCTGCTCTACGGGGCGGAATGGACCACGACCCGCGGTCATGGCAACGTCTTTTCGGCAAGACCCTATGACCATCAGCGGCTGTACGATGTGCGCGATCAGCGCGACGTAGTGGTCGGCGCCATTAAAAAAGAGCTGGGTATCCATCTCTCCGCCAACCATCCCAGCGGAAAAGACCATTTTGGATACTCCTATGATATGGTCAACTCTATCGAGGTCTGGAACTCGGCCATCTGGTCCAAAAATGCCAACGCGATCATGATCTGGGACGATATGCTTTCTTCCGGCCGCAAGTTGACCGGAAGGGGCGGCAGCGACGCGCACCATGGTACGCCGGAGACGCCGGACAAGGCTACAAAGAACAGTTATCAGGCCAAGGCTAACTATGTCGGCACTCCGACTACCTGGGTCTTCGCCACTGACCATAGCGCACAGGCGGTCGTAGATGCGCTCACCAACGGACGGGTATGCGTCAGCGCCAATCCTTTCGCACCCCGGGTGGAGCTCTACGCCGACCTCGATGGCGACAATAAGATGGACATGATGATGGGTGACAACGTCAAGGCCACGGGCCAGCCCGTCAGGTTCCAGGTACAGTTGAGCGGTAAAACCGTAGCCGACTCGACATATACCATCAGCGTGATAAAGGACGGTAATCCATTCAGAACGCTTCAGGCGACCGGCAGACAGCACATGGCGGAATTCTCCGATACGCCGGCAGCCCTCGGCCGAACTTATTACCGTGTCGAAGTCACGGGGCCGTCCACACCGTATCCGCAGGTTCCGGGATCGACGTCGCTCAGCGGGAATATGGTGGGCCTGTCGAATCCGATCTACTTCAATTTCGACCCGAATTTTTAACCGCAGCGCCGGATGCCGGCTTATTGCGTCGGCGAAGCGGTCATTTTCGTAACTTTAGCCTATACCAAACAGGCGTCGTCATGCGAAAATTTGCCGTCTTCCTCCTCGTCATCTGTGTTGCGATCGTCGTCGCCTCGCTCTATGGCATCGGCCACGACCAGGTAACCTATGGCATCAGCCCGGAATACTACACACGGTATAAGTTCATCCAGTTCAACCTGGCCGATTCCGGCGCGGCGCGACACATGACACAGCCCCGCAGCGCCGTCGTAATGACCGGCGTCAAGTCCAGCTGGATGATCGGCCTGGCCGCCGGCGTCGCGCTCGGGCTCTTCGCCCTGGCTTTCCGCAATGCGGACCGGGTGTTCCAGTCGGCAGTACAGGCGATCGGCCTGGCCCTGCTCATCACCATCATCTGCGCCTTCATCGGCTATATCTATGGGCATAATGTTCTCGCCCATAAAGGGGTCAGCTGGTGGATGCCGGACAATATATCCGACAAGCCGGACTACATCACCGTCGGCACCATCACTAATTTCAGCTACGCCGGCGCGATGGTGGGCGCAGCCGTGGGTATCATTTTCCTATTGATCAAAAATTTGCGCCTGCGCCGAAGATCTTAACCTTATAACCCTTACTCTTTATGGGCCTCTTCGATTTTTTTCGGAAAAAGAACAACCAACGAAGGTCTTCCGCAGGCAGCTCCTCGGAGAAGCTCGCCGACCAGCTGAAAAAGCTGGGTTATTTCAAATACGCCGCCCCGGCAGACATCGAAACGCTGTCAACGGAAGTAGCCGAAAGTCTTGCAGTGCATCATCGCCTGCCGTTCGTCGGAGACGATAACCTACCGTATTGTTCCAAAGACTTTCGGGTTTATTTGATGGATAACGAAGAACTTTATCAACGGGACGGGATCATTACTATGCTGGGGTATATGAATGCCGTATTCATAAAAATGAAGATCAGACTCGAGATATCTTCCCATATTGAAGAAACCGGCGAGGCCAATAAGGGACTGAACCATCGTATCACCATTAACGGACAGCCATACATCCTTTTCGACAAGTTTGACGGCTCCGGATGGAGTGAGGCTGCGCAGCGATTTGCGGACATCATCAACGACCAGCTGACCCGCCAGCAGTCGGAGGAGCGGCTTTACCTGATCAACGGGGGCAACGACGGAAGGGCAGTATTCCTCACGGAAGATCAGCAACGGCTCATCAGCGATCTTATAAAAGACCCGGCCGAAAAACCGCTGGCGGTCCAAGAATGGTGCAGGACAATGTCAGTGGAGCGCATACGTATTAAAGACAGTCGCCTTGTCGGACAATTCCTCGAGGGCCTTCACCAAAAACTCCCCAAAGAGAGCTTAGCTTCCCTTGCATACGCCTTAGGAGCCAGCCCCGCAGAACTGGATCGACTAAAAAGCCGCTTTCCGGACTGCCCGGAATCGTTGTTGCAGCTGCTGAGCCGTATCAATGGCACTTATCACGAGCAGTACGGTCCCCACCGGGTCGCCGTACTGATGCTCGGCTCCGACGTATTCGAGCTGCCCTATTATCTGAAATCTGTCGAACAGATACTGGAGGAGAACAGCTACGGCAGGAGCATCCGCGATATTTATGAGGACAATATGGAAGACATGCCCGCATTAATAGAAGGCCCGATCGATCCGGATATCAAGCTGGATTATTGGCTATCCTTTTCCGACTGTATGAACAACGGCGGCACGTCGAGCCTTTACGTCGACTTCAATCCGGCGCCGGGCGGGACAAAGGGGCAGATCATCCGTTTTTTACACGACCCGGACAGCTTCAAGGTCATCGCCCGCTGTTTCGACGAATACCTGGACAGCCTGATAAAGGACGGGTACTCGTATATTTTGCCGGAAGAGTAAATTAATTCCCGCCGCCTGTGATTTTTTCCCACATTCCTGTACTAATAGTATAGAAGCAATGGCGAATGGATAAGAAACAGGCATTTCTCCTGGTCATAGAAAAGAACAAAGCCCTCATTTTTAAAGTGGCGGGCTTTTATACGGACAGCCCGCAGGACCGCGAGGACCTGTTCCAGGAGATCGTTTACCAGCTGTGGAAGAGCTTCGATTCGTTCAATAATGCCTCGGCCATAAGCACCTGGATGTACCGGGTCGCCATGAATACCGCCATTTACTTCCTCCGCAAGAGCCAGCGCCGGCCGCCGGTTGAATCCATGCGGGAAGAGCTGCTGGAATTTCCCGAGCCCGACGATGGGGACATGGACGAGGAGTTCGCGATCCTGCACGAGCACATCAAAGGACTCAACCTGCTCGAGAAAGGCATCGTCATGCTCTATCTCGAGGGCAGGAGCTATGACGAGATCGCCGGTCTCATCGGAATCTCGCCCAGCAACGTCGGAACGCGGCTCTCGAGGATCAGGGAACGGCTAAAGAAAGAGATCGCAAAAACTATATAGACATGGAACTCGAAGACCTGAAAGCCTCCTGGGATGAGGTTGGCGAAAAAATAGAAAAGCAATTGATCCTAAACACCAAAATCATCGAAAAAATGACGCACCAGAACTATCGCAGGAGACTGAATAAGATCGCCTATCCCGAGATCGTCGGCAGCCTGGTCTGCCTGGGCACCGCTGTCAGACTGATCGTCGTATTTGACCGTTTTAACACGCCGGGCTTGCAGCTGTTCGCGGGGCTTTCCGTGCTATTGCTGATCGTTCTGCCCATCGTCAGCCTGCTAAGCCTGAGGGGACTGACAGGCATCGACATCGGCCGGTCCGCGTATGCAGACTTGCTCGATCGCTTCACGACCCGCAAGATCCGGTTCCTTCGGCTTCATCGCCTGAATGCTGTTCTGGCCTCACTGTTCATGATCTCCTTTCTTCCTACGGCCGTCCGGCTCTTCTCGGTGAAGGACATTACGGGCAGGACTTCATTCTGGTTAGTCCAGCTGCCGCTATGCCTCCTATTCCAGGTATTGTTCTCTATATGGGTGTTCAGGCACTACCAAAAGGTATTGAAAGACGCGCACGAACAGTTGTCCGATCTGGACCCGGAAGCCCCCGGCTCGCGCAGGTAGTGCCCACCCAGGGGCACACTCCGCCAGCATGAAAAGGGCGCATGAATGGAAATTAGTTTACCACCACAATATAATGAACTATATTTTATTTTCTGAACAATGTTCACGATATTTGCATCCGATAAATTTTTTCGGATGAAAAACAAAGAGATACAGGAGCACCGGATGAAGGGCTATTTTCTTCAGGCTACAAAGGACCTGCTGAAGGCGGAAGGCCTGAAGAACGTCAACGTCCGCAACATCGCAGACCGCGCAGGCTACTCCTACGCCACACTTTACAACTATTTCAAGGATATCAATGACCTCGTCTTTTTGTGTGTATATGATTTCTATGAAGAATGCGAGCAGCACGTGCACGCACACGCCAAAAAACAGGAGAGGGGGATCAAAAGGCTGAGAGCCTCTATCCGCGGCTATGTAGATTTCTTTGTCCAGTACCCCGGGATATTCGCCCTGTTCTTCACGGAGGACTTCGGGAGTTTCAAGGACAGATCGCACGTCACCGAGGTCATCAGCCTGTCCCTCGACAGGGTCTGCGAAGAAGAATGGAACTACTGCGTCAGCAAGGGTCTTCTAAAGGTTGAACAGGTCGAACCGCTAAAGGCCCAAATAAGGCACGCGACGCTCGGACTGCTGCTGCTCTACATCAACCAGCGCGCAGGCTTCTCTTATACAGAGCTGATCAACCGGCTGAACCTCCAGACGAACGCCATCCTGGGCTCCTCGCTCAACGAGGCCGGACCCGGCAATTTCTCCGTGCACAATTCGCTTATTACGATCAAGGTAAAGTGACCCAGACGAAGGGATTTTTTTTTGAATACTAACGGACTTTATCGAATACGGTCTTCCACGAACGATCGCCGCCCCATGAGGTTGATTTTGCATTGGCCTCAACGGTGATAGACTTGCCATCATTGCTCAACTTCCAAACCTCTGTTACGTAAACAAATAGTTGTTCCTGAACATCTACATGGTAAGGAGTGGGGGCCATCAGGTGTACAATTGAGTTCACAGTCATCGTTTGTCCATCATCTGACAACTTTACGGTAGACTTCTTTCCTTTTCCCCGGCCATGATTAATTTCGCTTGCTTTACCGTCGAAGGTCAGTTGCTCCTGGCTTGTAACCGGCGCTGTGCCAGGAAACGAGCTTGATACCTCTATGGTTAGAAAATTTGCCTGCTCCGCTATTTTCATTGTTTTGGCCAGCATACGATCACCCGAGTTATAGCAGCAAACAATATTTCCGCCCATACTTATCGACTCTTTGGATTTCCATTCGCCAGAAAAGTTAGCCCGATGAGTATCATTTTTTTGTTGAGCCTGTACGGCAAAATAAATTACTCCTGTCAACAAAATAATCAGGAAGGGCAAAAGGTTTCTTTTATTTTTCATATCCTATTAAAGTTTGATACAGCGAACCTACTTTAATCCTTTCAGCTTGAAGGGTCAGGAATGTAAATTTAAATGTAAACCTTGTAAATTATTGTAAATGTACCTTGGTCTCGTCGATCAGCGCTCTCATGAGATCGGCAGCCTTTCGGTGACGCAGCTCGGTTGCGATCTGCCCTCCCCACGCAAAGAAAAGGTCCGGCTCCCCCCGATCCATCGCCGCCTTTCGCAGGGGCCCCATCAACCCGCTCTGCAGCGGAAAAGGCAGCATCTCGTCTTCCCGCCCCGTGGTCTCCAAAGCGATACGGTTCATCAGACCACGTCCCAGGCGTCCTGAGAAGGCGCGGGTGAGCACGCTATGGCGCGCTCCCTCGGAGAACAGCAGCTCGCGATGGAAGGGCGATGCCCCCGATTCCTCGCAGGCCAGGAACGCCGTTCCCACCTGCACTCCGTCAGCACCCAGCGTCAGGGCGGCGGCTATGCCTTTTCCGGTAGCGATACCACCGGCAGCAATGACGGGCGTCCGCACCCTTGCCCTGATCTGCTGGACAAGAACGAAGGTGCCGACCAGCGAAGTCTCGGCAGACGCCAGGAAAGAAGGACGGTGTCCGCCCGCTTCAAAGCCCGATGCGACGATGAGGTCTACGCCGGCAGCATCGAGGGCAAGGGCTTCATCCAGCGTGGTTGCAGCTCCGGCCATGAGGATCCCCCGCCTCCTGCACTTCTCCAGCACGTCGGCGGACGGTATGCCAAACATAAAGCTGAACACAGGCGGACGCGCATCCAGGATCGCCTGCACCTGGTCTTCGAAGGAGATGACCTGCGTCCCGGGCTTTTCCGGAAGGGCAACGCCCATCTCCTCGAAATACGGCTGGAATAAGGCCCTGGCCCCTCTGAACCGCTCATCCGTCACCCCTCCCTGCGGAATATCGCTGTTGGAGACCCAAAGGTTGATATTATACGGCCGGCTGGTCGCCTCTCTCATATCGTTGCACAGCCGGATGATCTCCGCAGCCGTCATCGTATATGCCCCATAACCGCCAAGCCCGCCCATGTTACTAACGGTCGACGCGAGCCGGACCGTCGACAGATTGCCGCCGAACGGCCCCTGGAAAACGGGATATTCGATGCCTAACAGTTTTGTAACTGATGTATTGTGCCACATACTCATATTTTATTCCGGCCATGAAGCTAAACAGAATATCCATTACATCCCATACCCGCAGACAAGAAGTGACCTACATCACATTTTTGCCAACAGACCAACTTTTCCAGCAGCCTTAAGTAATTTTGTTGTATATAAAACCAATCACATGAATAGTATAACATCCCTGTTGCGGATACAATATCCAGTGATACAGGGACCCATGCTGGGGGTGACCACACCGGAGATGGTCGCAGCAGTATCCGATACCGGCGGCCTGGGATCTCTACCGATTGGAGGACTGGCTCCGGATGCGGCGAGGGATCTGATACGGAAAACAAAGTCCCTGACGGCCGCGCCCTGGGCGGTCAACCTCTTCGCTCATGATATCCCTGCCGGGATAGACGAGAAGGGCCTGCAGCGTATGCAGGACTATTTGGAGATCTATTCGAAGCAGCGATCGCTGCCGTTCAATAAGCGCACAGCTGCTGAATTCCGTTTTTATAGCTACCGCGAACAGCTCGACATACTGCTGGAAGAGATGCCCCGCATCGTGAGCTTTACCTTTGGCGTACTGGCAGCAGACGTCGTCCGCAAGCTGAAAGATCGGGGCATAGTCCTCATTGGGACGGCGACCAGCGTAGCGGAAGCAAAGGCGCTGGCAGACGCAGGCATCGACGTGATCGTCGCGCAGGGTTATGAGGCAGGCGGACACAGGGGGAGTTTTCTGCAACCCGACCTGCCACAGATAGGCCTGTTCGCTTTATTGCCGCAGGTCGCAGACGCCGTTGCCATCCCGGTCATCGCAGCCGGCGGCATCGTAGACGGCCGGACCATCCGCGCGGCCTTCCAGCTGGGCGCTTCAGGAGTACAGGCGGGCACCCTGTTCGTGCCATCCACAGAAAGCCTGGCCAACGAAGGATATAAAGACGCCGTTGTCGGCGCCAGGGATACCGACACCCAGCTGACGCAGGCGTTCACCGGAAGATGGGCAAGGGGCATACGCAACGAGTTCATGCAGACGACAGAGGCCTCGGGCGTCGGAGTAGCCGAATACAATCTGCACAATAGCCTGACGTCCGGTCTCCGCGCTCACGGGCGAAAGAATGATATTCCGGAGCTAGTATCCCTATGGGCCGGACAGCACGCAGGGAAGGCGCGAAAGGGTGGGGCGGCGGAAATATTCAGGAACCTCATCGCCGGCATCGACTTCGATACGCTCTGACAGACTCACTTATGCGTATGATTATTGTATAGCCTGCTCAGGGTCTCCCTCGAGACGCCAAGATAGGCGGCGATCAGCTGTTTGGGGACCATATTGTACAGCTGCGGATACATGTTCATGAGCTCTTCGTACCGGGACTTCGCGTCGTTGTTCATCAACGACAGCAGCCTCCGCTGGCTCGCGACGTATCCCTTGTTGGTCCGCCAGCGGAAGAAATGCTCGATCGCATGCACCTCGCTGCATATCTTTTCCCGGTTGGCATTGCTCAGCGAAAGGACCTCCGCATCGGTGATACAGTCGATATTGACGGAAGCTCGGGTATTGCTATACAACGCCGCATAGTCGGAGGTCCACCACGTAGGCATGGCGAACTGGAGGATATACATCTTCGTCTCATCGTTGATAAAAAAAGCCTTCAGACAGCCGCTGAGCACAAAATACTCCTTGTCGACCCTGTCCCCCTCACCGATGACGACCTGCCCCTTTTTATAGCTATGCTCTTCGAAATGAGACGCAAAACGATCGATCTCGTCGTCGCTGAGCTTGACGAAACGTAAGACGTGCTGTTTGAGGATTTCCCGTTTGTCCATTGCATCCAAAAGTACAACTGATATTTAATAGATCAGACCCGCCTATCACCCCTCCCTGCCTCCTGGAACGAAGCTGGCACGATTTTTTAAGTAAATACTTTGCGGACGGATACCTGGCGACAGATCTCGTCTGGCGGAAGGTGCATTTCCCAGGAAGTGCACCTTCAATTTTTTCCCTTTCCTGGGGAATTAAGATCCCTCACGCATTCGCTCAGCTCAATTTCTGTTTAAAAAATTCGATGGTCCGGCTCCAGGCCAGCTCCGCGGCGGCTTTGTCGTACCGCGGCGTCGTATCGTTATGAAAACCGTGGTTTACATTGGGGTAAATATATGCCGTGTATTCCTTGTTGTTCGCCTTCAGGGCCGCTTCATAGGCCGGCCAGCCCTCATTGACACGTGTATCCAGACCCGCGTAGTGGATCAGCAGAGGCGCCTTTATTTGAGGAACCAGCTCGGCCGCAGGCTGCGCACCATAGAAGGGGACGGCAGCCGCTAGATCGGGTATCCGGACCGCCATCATGTTGACGATCCCTCCGCCAAAGCAAAAACCAACCGCGCCGATCTTGCCGTTGCACTCCGCACTGGCTTTCAAATAGTCGTAAGCCGCTATAAAATCCTCGAGCATCTCGTTCTTATCCCGCTTGCTTTGCATCTCGCGACCCTTGTCGTCATTACCCGGATAGCCCCCCAGCGGCGTCAGCGCGTCGGGAGCGATCGCGATAAATCCGGCCAGCGCCGCCCGCCTGCAAACATCTTCGATATAAGGGTTCAGGCCGCGGTTCTCATGCACGACCACAATGCCGCCCAACTTCTTGTTCGCATCGGCGGGCCTTGCCAGCAAGGCCTTGATCGAGCCGCCGCCTTTTGGGGAATTGTAATTGACGTATTCCGTCACCAGGCGCGGGTCGTCCGCTTTGACCTGCAGCGTATTTTTATAGTCCGGCATCAGGAAACTCATCAAAGCAGGCACCGTTAGCCCTCCGACCGCAAAAGCCGAGAGCTTCTCCATGAAGTCGCGTCTGCTCACCCTGCTATGCGCATAGTCATCGTACAGGTCGAATACTTCCTGCTTGAGGTCCTCTTTTTTGATTTCCATAAAATGATATATTTACCTTCAAATTAGGCGAAAATGGGCAAAAAGCATATGAAATTATTATACCAGGTCACTGCGCTGGTTCCGTGTTTGCTGATATTCCTGACAGCGTTTTCTCAACAGCCCAGATATACGTTTAAAAAGTTCGTCTCCGGGGACGATACCGTGGAATTCAAGCGGATCTACCCGGCCACCGACGGTTTTGAAAGAACATATATTCCGGGCCATCCCGAAATATGGGACGTTGATGACGACAGTACAACATTTATAAGGGGAGGGGCGGATGCCCTTTTTTGTATCGAGGGTAACTTAAAGAAAAACCAGCGGCAGGGCATATTTACTTTTTACCTGATCGATAGTCTCGATCATTCAAAGCGATACAAGATATGGGAGCAGCAATACTCCAACGACAAGCTCAACGGGCAATGGAAGACCTATACGCTGCGCGGAACGTTGGTCAATTTCCAGACCTTTAAGGACGATAGCCTCAACGGGATCAGCAGGGACTACTGGATCGACGGGAAGACGGTGATGAGTGAACGGGAATTTTTCAATGGCAGAAAGAAATTTGTCGCAAGGGAATTTGGCAAGAACGGACGCCTGGAATCGGAGATACCCTATGAGAACGGCGTTATTACCGGAACAGGCAGGAAATATTACGAGACGGGTATATTGAAAGAGGTAGCGCAGTTCAAGGATGGGAAGTTTGACGGAGACCGTAAATATTATTATCCCAATGGGCAGCTTTGGATCGAACAGGTCTACAAGGCTGGTAAGAGCTGGAAGGTTATCGCCAACTATACGGAAAAAGGCCAGCGACGGGATGCCGGCACGCTGAATGACGGCAACGGAACGATCATATTCTATAATGAAGACGGCACGGTCCGCGAAACAGAGACCTATGTCGACGGCGAAGCCAGGAATAATCAGGATAAATAAAGTATATTTATCTATAAAACAACTGTATGAGAAACAAAATAGCTATTGCGTTCGCGGTAGCCGCGCTTGCCGGCTGCACAGGCCAGGTGCCCGACGCAACGACAGAAGGCAACAAGCTGATGCAGGTCAGCAGGGACTGGGCCCAGGCCGCGGCCTCGCGGGACCTGGAGAAGACCCTCAGCTACTGGGCTGACGACGCAACCGTGATATCGGCGGGCGATATGCCCCCGATCAAAGGGAAGCAGGCGATCCGCCAAATGGTGGAGGGAAGTTTCAAGACGCCCGGTTTCGCCATCAGCTGGACGCCGCAGAGCGCCGAGGTCTCAAAAGCCGGTGATATGGGCTACCTGATCGAAGACACAAAGATCTCCTTCAACGACTCGACCGGAAAGACCATCACGCGGAATTATAAAGGGGTGACCATCTGGAAAAAACAAGCAGATGGCTCCTGGAAGGACGTGGTGGACATGCTAAGTCCCCTTCCTGAACAGAAGTGATCGCCGCCTGCGCCAGTCCCTGATATTGAGCCAGACGCTCATGATCACGCTGATCACGAACACGACGAGGGTGGCACGTTCTACCAAACCGGCGTCCAGATTCGCACCGGTCAGCTTCAGGATCAGAAAATGAATATAAGACCTGCTCTGGTCATGATAGCCAAGACGCCTGCGCACCATCCAGTGCCAGTCCGTACAGACGCAATATCCCCAGCCGTACCATATTCCCAGTATGAACCACGAACCCGCCGTCAACGCCAGGGTGACCAGGTTCCATTTACGGGTAGACGGGAATATCCAGCCCGTGCAGTTGAACAGGGTGATAGCCGTGTGAAAGACAAAGAAAAAGATATTCAGGGACTGATAGAGCATCTCTAATTATCGAATCCCCTACAAGATAGGCAAGATCAGCCAAAAGTGAAATCAAAAACCGCGGCGCCGGCATCCGGGAACTCGATCTCGAACTCCCGGTCAATAATGGTCGAATGCTGGCGGATCAGCTGGTACATCCGTTGTTCCTTTATCGTTCCATATCCTTCCTCATCCACATCATTTCCATGCGCTGCGCCGGGCGCCTTCCCGTCGATGAGCACCCGGAATCGTACACTAGCCCCCGGTACCTCCGGCCCCATGATGAGGTTGACGTCGCGGGCGTGCCAGCGATATCGGAGCTTTCCGTTGCGGTCATTCACCACGTCGGCCTCCTTGCCCATCGTCCAGCTGCCGATCAACGCCCATTGGTTGAGACGCAGACGCGCAGGAGTGGCATACTGCCCCTGTTGATCTGCAACGGCGCCGCCGGGAGAGGCGAAATTCGCCGTACGCTCGTAACCCAGATAGTTCTCGGAGGACTGCAGGGTTCGCCAGTCGGCGGCCGTCTCGGCGCCCGTAGGGTCTACCGGTGTTAGCTGGTCGCTGACGCCTTTGACACCGGCCTCACCCAGTAGCTGCTGTATGACCTTCTCCGACTGGTCGTAGCTGCCTTCGCCGAAATGTGTGTGCCGGATATGCCCCTTGGCATCGATAAAATAAAGAGCCGGCCAGTATTCATTGCCGAAGGCCCGCCAGACGGCATAGTCATTGTCTATCGCGACAGGGAAACCGATCTTCATATCCTTCACGGCCCATTTGACGTTAGCAGCATTCTTTTCAAAAGAGAATTCCGGCGTATGTACGCCGATCACTACCAGCCCCTGGTCCTTGTACTTCTCCGCCCAGGCCCGGACATAAGGCAGCGTACGCCGCCAGTTGACGCAGGTATAGGTCCAGAACTCGACGAGGACGACCTTGCCGCGCAGGGACGACTCCGTCAGCGGCTGTGAATTGAGCCAGCCCGTAGCGCCGCTGAAGGAGGGCAGCTTGCGCTCGGCAGAAAACGGCCCGCCACCGGATATATGGGCGGCCCCTGTAAACCCCGCAAATAACGCTGCCAGTACCATATAGCTAAAAATTTTTGTCATGCTCCCACAAAGTAATGACGGGTTCAGAAGACAATTGCGTGACCTATATCACATTTTGCAAAAAAGTCCTATCTTTTAGCTTTTTACCATGACCCACTCCAATCAACTGACCTCGAAGCCGCACTACCCGATACTGGATGGCCTGCGCGGCGTGGCCGCTATGATGGTTGTCATTATGCACCTCTTCGAACCGCACGCCACCGGCCACCTCGATATGATCGTCAATCACGGCTATCTTGCCGTCGACTTCTTTTTCCTGCTGTCTGGCTTTGTCATCGGCTATGCCTATGACGACCGCTGGTCCAGGATGTCGCTCCGCAATTTCTTTCAGCGACGCCTGATCAGGCTGCATCCGATGGTGGTGCTCGGATCGATAATCGGCGCTGTCTGTTTTTATTTCCAGGATTCGCCGGCTTTCCCAGCCATACATACGGTGCCGGTCTGGCGACTGATCGTTGTCATGCTGATCGGCTGTACGCTGATACCGATCCCTCCCGGCATGGATATCCGCGGCTGGCAGGAAATGCATCCCCTGGACGGACCGGCCTGGTCGCTCTTCTTTGAATACGTTGCCAATATCCTCTATGCATTGTTCGTGAGAAAATTCTCGAAGACCCTGGTGACGATCCTGGTCGTACTGGCTGGCGCAGCCCTCATCCACTATACAGTGACCGGCGGTACCGGCGACCTTATCGGCGGATGGTCGCTGGACCCCAAACAGCTCCGCATCGGCATCACCCGCCTGATGTATCCTTTCTTTGCCGGCCTGTTGCTGTTCAGGGTCACCAGGCTCAGGAGCGTCAAATATGGTTTCACCTGGTGCAGCCTGCTGCTGGTAGCCGTTCTCGCCTTCCCGAGGATCGGCGACGGCAATCATCTTTGGCAGAACGGGCTCTATGAGTCGGCATGCGTCATCCTCGTCTTCCCGCTGATCGTCTATCTCGGCGCGGGTGGTCAGCCGGCCGGTCAGTTCTCCGCGCGGCTCTGCAAATTCTTCGGCGATATCTCTTATCCGCTGTATATCTCACACTATCCCCTCATTTATATTTACTGGGGTTATGTAACCTCTCATCCCGGCGTGCACTATGCCCAGGCATGGCCCCGGATGCTCGCGACATTTGCCGGCGCCCTTTTGCTGGCCTATGGTTATCTGAAGCTGTACGACGAGCCTGTACGCAAATGGCTCACGGAGAAAGCGGGGCGGTGGAGGGTTGCCAGGACGAACAAACCCGGGGAATTGGTACGGTAATCATTGCCGCGGAAGACAGTCCACACAACAACCGTGAAAACACCCATGTCGTTGTGAAGTTAAGCAAATTGACTGTCCGGATTTATTGGAGCATCTCACTACCCCTTATTGAGTAGATTGCAATATACTGGCTATTTCTTACCTTTCTTAACAGTACGGCGAGCTTTTCTCTTAGATCTGGGCGCACGGGTTATTTTGCCGGTGGCCTTATACAACGCAATAGCATTGCTGATCATCTGCCGATCCTCCGGCGTCAGGGGAATAGGCTCTACCACAAAATCAACTCCTTTTGGTTCCTTTATGTATCCCATGCTTATTTGGGTTTGAAATATTGATTAATCAATTTTATGGCAGCATTCGGATACATCACCATACGGTGATTACCGATATGTACAGCGCCTAAGGTTTTCTCATAGTGGGCGATTAGCTTCGTCTTTGACGTGAAAGAAATACTCCCTTCGTAACCTCTATCAAAAGACTCTTTGCAGGCAAATGCAACTAAATTACCGGCCACGCCTTCGTAGAGTTTTGGCTTTCCAAAATTAAAGGGAGCGTTTTCAATCAGCCAGAGAAAGATATGATCATGCATGTCCGTCAAACTAAGCAATCCTTGCACGATGTTTCTATTCCCTTCTATAGTCAATTTATACACCTGTCTATCATCGAATTTGGCTTCTGCCTTCCAGTTGAATTTCCACCCTGCTTTCTTCGTAATGCCTTTTATATCTTCCTTTGTGATGGGCAAAACCTCGGTCTGAAAGCTGTCCCCGGAAATGGTATTTACAATGCTGTTGGTAAGCCTATCTATCTCAATTCCAATATGATATTTCGAATGTTTCACCCATGCGAATTTACAAAAAATTCCGCAACTGTTTGGTAAAAAGGCAGGGAAATTGACCCGGAAATGTCATCTTCTGTAACGCCGGCCGAGGTGTTGATCCAGCTGGTGCTCATGCGGATCTGACAGCGCTGAAAACACGGAAGAAAGTCTGCGGGACGTTCGGATTGAATCCGTTCGACCTAAGACCCCTTGCCTGCCGACCTAATTTGCGATTTATTAAATGATTTTGCGGATTATTGAAGTTGCAGAGGCGATCGGATTTGACAGTCTGGAGGTATATTCCCAGAATATGCTCTAAGGTGAGCGAGTATTCAAATGGCTAAAGTCCTTCATCTAAAATTCCTCCCCCCCGGATAGGGCGTCATATCAGCCGCAGGCACTCCTTCCTCGTCAGGAGGCGTCAGTTGCCCCAGCAGTACATTCATATTATGGCATCGCTGCACGATGACGTGGATCACTTCCCCTTCTATCTGCAGATGCCCCTCCGCCATCAGCAGCCTGGCGCCCAGTATCTGCTTGCGGTATTCTTCAAACAGACTTCCCCACACGACCAAATTATAGGTACCGGTCTCGTCTTCCAACGTGATAAAACAGACGCCGCTGGCTGTCCCCGGGCGCTGACGAACGAGGACGAGCCCCGCAACTTTTATGAACTGGCCATTGCGAAGGCTGCGATGCTCGAGCGCGGTGCGGACACCCAGGGCCTTAAGGTTCTCCCGTACAAAGCCGACAGGATGCCCTTTCAGGGAAAGGGACATAGTAGCATAGTCCTGTACGACATGCTCCGCCGCTGTCATCCGCGGTAGGGCGACGGCTTCTTCGAAGTCTTCGAAAAGGGTCAGCGGGCGGCCTTCACTGCCAGGCTCCTTGCCCCTGGCGGTCTTCTGGAATTGTGCCTTGTTCAGCGCGGCGACCTGCCACATCGCGGCACGGCGGTCGAGGCCGGCGGACATAAATGCGTCGGCGTCAGCCAGCTTCTCGAGCGTGATCGGCGCGAGCCCCGCCTCCTGCAGCGCGCGCACGCTGGTATAAGGCTTGCTCCGCCGGGCGATGAGCAGCAGCATATCATCCTCCCGGATGCCTTCTATCTGCCGGAACCCCAGCCTCACGGCGTGATATTTTCCGTCAATCTCTTCCAGCGTATTGTCCCATTCCGACAGGTTGACGTCTACCGGACGAACGACCACACCATGATCCTGCGCACAGCGGATCAGCTGCGCCGGGCCATAAAAACCCATCGGCTGACTGTTGAGCAATGAACAAAGGAATACGTCCGGGTAGTACCATTTTATCCACGCGGATATATAAACGAGCAGCGCGAAGCTGACCGCATGACTTTCCGGGAAACCATAACTGCCAAAGCCTTCCAGCTGCCGAAAAACGCGCAGCGCATATTCTTCCGTATACCCGTTGCCGATCATGCCCTGGACCAGCTTCTCTTTGAAGGCAGTGACCTTGCCCTGCGCCTTGAACGTAGCCATGCTCCGGCGCAGATCATCCGCCTCCGCCGGCGTGAAACCACCCGCGACGATGGCGATCTTCATCGCCTGCTCCTGGAAGAGCGGCACGCCGAGGGTCCGACCCAGGATGTCTTCCAGGTCTTTCGAAGGGAATTCTACCGGCTCGAGTCCATTGCGACGGCGAAGATAGGGATGCACCATATCTCCCTGTATCGGCCCCGGCCGGACGATGGCGACCTCGATGACGAGGTCATAGAATGTTTTGGGACGAAGACGCGGCAGCATGGACTGCTGCGCCCTGCTTTCTATCTGGAAAACCCCGATCGTGTCGGCATGGGAGCACATTTCGTAAATGGCGGGATCGTCCTGCGGAATATTGGCGAGCGTTAGGTCGAGCCTATAGTGCTGTTTCGCCAGGTCGAACGCACGCCGGATGGCGCTGAGCATACCGAGCGCGAGGATATCGATCTTGAGAAAGCCCAGGACATCTATATCGTCTTTGTTCCATTCTATATTCGTCCGGTCTTCCATGCGGGCATTCAGGATAGGGCAGAGATCGGTGAGCTGGCCGCGGGTAATGACAAAGCCGCCCGTATGCTGGCCCAGCTGACGCGGAAATCCGATGTACTGCCCCGTCAGCTCCAGCACTTTTTTGAGGTGCGTCTCCTGCCCCTCGAAGCCTTCGCGGGGGATGGCGTCGGTATTCATCTGCTCGTCCAGTTCATGGATCGACTTTGACAACCGGTCAACGGCATCGACGGAAAGCCCCATCGCCTTTCCCACGTCGCGGATGGCGCCTTTTGCGTGTACCTGCGTGACCGTAGCGACGATCCCGGCGCGGTCGCGGCCGTATTTCTGATAAATGTATTGTATGACCTCTTCCCGCCGCTCGTGCTCGAAGTCGACGTCGATGTCCGGCGGCTCATTGCGCGCCGCAGAGATAAATCGCTCGAACAGCAGGTCAAACTTTGTCGGGTCCACCGAAGTAATGCCGAGACAATAGCAGATGGTCGAGTTGGCAGCGGAGCCACGTCCCTGGCACAGGATGCCGTGCTCCCGGGCGAAGCGAACGGTATCATAGACCGTCAGGAAGTAGGCGGGATAGTTCATCTGCTCGATAAAGGAGAGCTCGTGCTTGATATTCGCCTTGATCTTTTCGGGTATGCGCTCCCCATAGATCCGACGGGCGCCCTCCCAGGCAAGGTGCTCCAGCTCTTCCAGCGGCGTGCGGCCTTCGGTGGTGATCTCCTCCGGGTAAACATACCGCAGGCTGTCCATGCTGAACTGACAGGCGTCGGCGATGGCCTGTGTGGCGGCAATGGCGCCGGGGTATTGGCGAAAGAGACGCAGCATCTCCGGAATGGGCTTCATGAAGCGCTCCGCATTGGGATGAAGACGGAAGCCGGCGTTGTAGATGGTGCATTTCTCCCGGATACAGGTCAGCACGTCCTGCAGCTGGCGGCGACCCGGGACATGATAGTGTACGTCGTTGGTAGCGACCAGCGGTATGCCCAGCCGTTGACCCAGCTGCGAAAGCCGGAATAATTGTTTGGCATCGTCGCCCCTGTAGTAGCGCGTCGCAGCAAGATGGCACTGATCACCCAGCGCTTCCCGGTATTCGGTCAGACAACCCAAAAAATCAGGCTCAAAGTCGAACTGCTCATTGAGCGTATCCGGCGGAATAATAATAAACCGGATATCCTTCGCATATCCATACACGTCAGCCTTATAAAGATGGCATTCCCCTTTTTCGGCCCGCCGGTTGCCCAACGTCAACAGGGCGGACAGCCGGCCATAGGCGTCTTTGTCGGTGGGCAGGGCGACCAGGCTGGGACCATCCAGCAGGTCGAGACGGGCGCCGGGGATCAGCCGGATATTGTGTTTTTTAGCGCTGGCGTGCGCACGAACGATACCCGCCATGGTATTGCGGTCGGTGATGGCCAGGGCCGTATGCCCGAGCTCTGCAGCCTGGGAAGCCAGCTCCTCGGGATGCGAGGCCCCGCGCAGAAAACTAAAATTGCTCGTTACTTGTAGTTCGGTGTAGCTCATGACAGGATTTTAGGCAAAGTAGCCATGAAGGAACCATTGATAGCTTTTCAGACCCGCGTAGTGACCCGACCGGAATATCCAGAATCGTACGCCCTGCTCGTCTTCTACTGCATAGTAGTCTCGGTGCTCGCCGTCGGAGAGCCACCATTCCTGCTCGATCCGTTCGGGCCCCTCAGCCCGCGTTATCGAATGTCGCTGTCCCCTATGAATAAAGAGCATGGGCGGATAATCCGGAATGGGTGCCGTAACCTCGATTGGCTCAGGGCGGTCAAGAATATGAATAGGGCGGGGGCGCGTGACGGACCAGGCGGCTGCTGCCAATTCATCCAGGGAGGTGGTTGCGACCATCGCGCGCTCGGGCCAGTAGTGCTGGGCAGGCAGATACCGGTGGATGGTCCGGGTCCCTGTCTTGTTGGTGATCCGGTCGACCAGCTCCACGAGGCCATTGTCCTGCAGACCCGTGGCGCCGCTCCACATGGCAGGCTGCAGGGGCGCGACGTCTTCGACCTTGGGCGCCTCGAGCGTAAAGACCTCGACACCCAGGTCGGGTTCGAGCGTGGATATCTTCTCTTCGAACAGCCGCAGCAGGTGCGCCACCTGGTGCGACGCACGATGCGTGCCGATAGAAGCCTCAACGACCTTGCCGTCCAGGCGATACCCTTTGAATACCGCCGTACGCAAACCCTTTCCATCCTGCTGCAGCCGCTGGCAGAGGGTTCCCAGCAGCCTGGTCAGCGCGATCTCTATACCGGTGGCGGTACAGATAGGTTCGAGACAGGGCAGCCGCTCGATATATTCTTCTACGGGGACAACCGGCTCTATGAGCTCCTCCGCCCGGCCAAAGGCCTGGTCAAGCCGGAGCAGCAGCTCCTTGCCAAAACGCGTGCGAAGCGACTGGCGAGGCATGCCAGCAATTCGGTGTATCCTGTCGAGACCCAGCCGGTGCAGACGGGACGTGACCAAAGGATCGATCCTCAGCGCAGCAGGAGGCAGGGACAGGAGAGCGTCACCATGCTCGCCGGGCTCGACCAGGGCAGTGGTGCGCCCATAGCGGGCAACAGCCCAGGCCGCTCCAACGGTGTCGGCAATGGCCGCGCGAATAGCATACCCTTTGCCGCGCAGCGTATGGAGTATCTGTGAAAGATAGGCCTTCTCTCCTCCCCAGAGATGGGCGCAGCCGCTGATGTCCATGACCAAACCATCCGGCAGATCGATGCCGACAATGGGTGTATACCGGATGCACCACAGTGCAAGCATGCGAAGGAGCTTGCCGTCCAGGCCGGCAGGATCGTCCAGGACTTCCAGGCCGGGAATAAGGACGCGCGCGTCTGCGACCGGCATGCCCGCGTTGACACCCTCAGCACCTGCGGAAGGACTGACGGCCGTGATGACCATACGGCCATGATCCGGCGTGGCAAGTACAAAAGGCTTATTGCGAAGGGCAGGCCGGCGGATGATGGTGTAGTCCGTCGTCAGGTGACGGAACCAAAGAGAAAGATAGCGTCTGGACATGGCTAGCCGGTCTTTCTTTGTAGCCCTTCCTCGAAAACCTGCATCGGTGGAGAATCGTAGCGGAACCGGCCGGCCTGCCATTCCACCACCCAACTCCCGGGAATACCATTGCGGATCCTCGTGAGCTCGATATTCCATCGAGGAGCGCCAGGTCCCGGCATGCCCGCCTCCACTATGCTCGGCAGATGCGTGACCTGCCACCTCGCCACCGCAGCAGTAGGAAGAAGGTTTCGGGGCTGGTTGCGAAGGATAAGTCCAGTCACCCTGCTTTGTTCGACGGCCAGCTGCATACGTCTCGAAGCGATCATATTGAGCTCCCTGATCTCCCCGACCACTGCCGCAAGGCCACCACATTTCAGCGCTTCTTCCGTCGCCCACAGGACCTCCTTCTCGTTGCGCATGTCCATAAATACGATATGGTCGGGTTCGATACCAAAGGCTTTGAGCCCGGGAGGATATATCCTCCGCGTACAGCTGACCCAGACACAGGCGCCGCCCGAACGCATCAGACCGGAGATCAGGCCACTAATAAATCCACTGGTGGCAGCCACATTCTCGGGACGCTGGCTGATGAGCTCGTGGACGGCGCCCGTTGGAAAACTCTTGCCAGGAAAAGCCTCCAGCAAAGGCCCCAGCCCCAGGTCCACCTTCCCTGAGGCAGAAGGCCTGGTGCCCTGCAGACGAAGTATCTCGCGCTGCAGCTGATGGACGATATCCTGTTTGGACGATGCTAACACAATACTCAAAAATACTAAATATTTTAGTACACAAAGGCAATGAAGCCGTTTTGTGGAAAAATAAAACCGCCCTAAATTGCCCCCTCATCATAATCCCATGAGAGTACACTACTTACAGCACGTTCCTTTCGAGGGCCCGGGCTATATAGAGACCTGGCTAAAGGACACCGGGCACAGCATCTTGGCGACCCGTTTCTACGAAGCCGGCTACCGGCTGCCGGATGCCAACGCAATAGACGCGCTGATCATCATGGGCGGGCCGATGGGCGTATATGATGAGCATGAATACCCCTGGCTGATCGAAGAAAAGGCCTTCATTGAGGAGTGCATCCAATCCGGAAAAAGAGTCCTTGGTATTTGCCTTGGCGCCCAGCTGACAGCCGTCTGCCTCGGCGCTGAAGTCCATCCCGCTCCCAACAAAGAGATCGGCTGGTTCCCCGTGATACCTACACCATCCTGCAAAACCATCCCCTGGCTATATGATCTTTTCAGGGACGAGCCCTCCGTATTTCACTGGCACGGCGACCAGTTCGATATCCCACCCGGCTGTATCGACCTGCTGTCCTCAGCCGCTAATAGCAACCAGGCTTTTTACTACAATGAGAAGGTCATCGGCTTACAGTTCCACCTGGAGGTGACCCCAGCCACTATGCAGCTGATGCTGGATCACGGAGCCGTTGAGCTGACAGACGCACAATATATCCAAACAGCGGCAACGATCACCGCCGAAACAAACCATATCAAAGGCTGCAATCGGATCATGCAGGCGATCCTGGACAGCTGGCTTGCATAATATTTAATATAAAAGTAATCGGTCCCAGTATTCCGCTGATGTACCTTTGCGCGGGATATCTGTTTATGAGCCTACCAATCAATGAAAGTTCGGCCTTCGAATTGCTCCTTCAGGGAGATCCCGCCGCATTTGACTTCTATTATCACAAGCATCACCGCACCGTATTTGCCAATATCTTCAAGATCATCCGGGACAGGACCTTTGCACAGGACATTCTCCACGACGTATTTCTGGCCTTCTGGGAGAAAAGGGAAAGCCTGCGATCGGAAGCATCGGTTGCCGGCTGGCTGTTCGTCGTCAGCCAGAACATGTCCATCGCCTTTATCAAACAAAAATTAAAGGAGTCCACCGTACTGCTGGAGAACCCGGTCGTCATCGAGCAGATAATGGAAACTCCGGACATCAACGAGGAATTCTATAAGAAACAGCTGGAAATACTAACCGACGCAGTCAATCATTTACCCCGCCGGAAGAAAGAAGTTTTCAGTCTCTGCCGCTTCGAAGGCCGGTCACTGGAGTATGTAGCGACCGCCCTGGGCATCTCCGAAGATTCCGCAAAAGACTATCTGAAACAGTCCACCCGCCTGATCAGACAGTATATACAGGAGAAATATCCAAAAGAGCTCTCCATAATGGGCATCACCCTGATCTTGTTAACAATTCCGTAATACAGAAATCCATCCCCTTTTTCGGAATTCTTTCTCTTTATTATAATGGAGCACGTATTATAATGGAGCACGACTACAACGATCTTTTGAAGAAGTTTTGGGCTGGTGATGCGACCGGTCCGGAAAAGCTGCAACTATACAAGCTGATAGTCGACCAGGAAGAAAGGCTGCACATCTCCCCGGACCCGCTCCCGGTTGAGATCGAAGAGGATCTTTCTCCCGAAGAATCGCAGCGAATACTGGAAGCGCTCCACAAAGAAATGTCAGCCACGCCTTTCACGCCTTCGCGACGCAGCAGAACGGTCACGCTATTCCGATCGGCAGCCGCCATCGCCGCAGTGCTGATTACCATCCTGGTGGTCAGATGGGCACTACAAAGACGCACGCCCGAACGATCCGTGATAGCATCCTTCACCTCCCAAAGAACGATCTCCAATAGCCAGTCTGCCGTCATGACCGTACAGCTGGCAGACAGTTCGCTGGTAAGCATTTACCCCGGCAGCAGCATCAGCTATCCCGACTCTTTCAATACCGGCAGCGAACGCCTTGTTCAATTGAAAGGGAAAGCGAATTTCAAGGTGCAGCACAACGCCGCCAAGCCCTTCCAGGTGGTAGCGATGCAGATAAAGACGACGGATATCGGTACGGAGTTCAGCATCGACGCACAGCAGTCCAATATCGTAAAACTAAAATTAAAAGAAGGCAGCATCCGCGTTGAGGCCCTGCCGAACAGCAATATGGTAATGGTCAGAAAGATGCAGCACCCGGGAGAGGAGCTGAATATAAACCTGGCTACAAAAGAAATAACGGCGGCCGAACCGTTCGGAGGCGATGCACCTGAAGAAGCCCCGGTGCACGCAGCCAGACGCATAACACCGCCGAAAACCAGGCTGAGCTTTAACAAAACACCCCTGGCCGAGGTATTTGCAAAGCTCTCTCGAAGAGAGCAGGTGAAGATCAATTTTGACAAAGCAGTCGTCGAAGGGCTCACGTTCACCGGAAACATAGAACCCAAAGACCCGCTGCAGCTCAGTCTGAATATCCTATGCGGCCTCAACGGGCTTTCATATACCACAACGGACAACGGAATTGTGATCACAAAGAGCAAATAATCCATTAAAATTTTATTGACCCGATAGTCAGTCGCTAAAACAGCGGAACGGGTCCTTATTGCCAAACGACAATTAAAATGAAAAGACTAATGCAATCCAGAAAACTAAGGCTGCTCATATATGCCTTGCTCCTGACCGGCACCGTTCAAGCCCAAACGGCAGTAAGGGTCAAAGGCAAAGTGCTGGACGAGTACGGTTCCAGCCTGGCCGGCGTTACCATCAACATCAACAGCGCTGCGTATAACAAACGCCACACCACGACCACCGACGGCAACGGCAACTTTACCGTAGAAGACCTCGATACGTCATACCTGTATAATTTTCTGTTCACGGCCGTTGGCTACCAGCCGGATTCAGTAAAGAATTTTAAAGTGAGCGCCGGCGACAATAACTCGCTGCTGATACGGCTGCGGACAGCCGCGAGCGCGCTGAACGAAGTGGTGGTCGTCGGCTATGGGACCCAGTCAAAGTCAAGGGTCACGGGCGCTATCACGTCGCTGAAATCGCAGGAGCTCAACAAATACGCCGCCAGCAGTTTTGGCCAGCAGCTTTCGGGAAGGGCCTCGGGCATCCTGATCAACGACGCATCGGCGCTCCCCGGCACCGACCCCCAGGTGATCATAAGAGGGATCAGCACGCTGACGGCCGGCACCTATCCGCTGGTCGTCGTAGATGGTTTCCCACTATCCGAAGGCAGCTCGTTCAACTCCATCAACCCCCAGGACGTCGAGACGATCGACATACTGAAAGACCCTTCCTCTGCGGCCATCTATGGGTCAAGAGCCGCCAACGGTGTGATACTTATCACCACGAAAAGCGCGAGAGGCGAAAAGACAAAGATCAATTTTGACGCCTACACGGGCGTCCAGCAGCGGTCTGACAATGTCAGGCTCATAGACGGCTATCAATACGCGCAGTATTCGACGGAGGCCCGCGACTGGGGCTATACGTCCAAGGACCAGGCGCACAGGACGCTGACTGACGACGTCGCTACCCGCAAGGCCAACGGCGCCACGGCAAGGGACTACGTGCTCAACTATGTCGGCCCCTGGCTGAACAAGCAGCCCGGCCTCACCAACACCAACTGGCTGGACGCCATCTTCCGGACAGCCCCCATCAACAGCTTCAACCTCAGCCTTTCGGGCAGCAATAGCAAGACCAACTACTATATCTCGGGCAATTATTTCAACCAGCAGGGGGTGGTCATCAATACCGGCCTCCAACGCTTCAGCGGCGAGGTCAAGATCAACTCCCAGCCGAACGAATGGCTCAGGGTGGGCATAAGCCTCAATCCGTCTTTCAACATCCAGAAGTTCTATAAAAATGACGCCAACAGGAGCTCGGACGCAATAGCCGACGCCCTGATCATGTACCCCTTCTTCCCGGTGTACAATCCCGACGGCAGCCTGGCCATCAGCCAGCAGATAAAGGCCAACACCCCCGAAGACGGAGCCCTCGGGGAGAACGCCGTAGCCATCATGAAGATGACGACGTATAACCGCAACTTCTTCCGGAACTTTGGCAACGCATTCCTGGAATTCAGACTGCCGGCCGGCATCAGGTTCAAGACCATGCTGGGCGGCGACTACACATCCACCGACATCGAATACTACTCTCCTTCCGGCGTAGGCGCCTACCGAACGGCTGCTCCCAAACCCGCCGCGGCCTCGTCGACCAACGCCTATGTCTGGAACTACATCTCTGAGAACACCCTGACATGGGCCAGCACCTTTGGTGACCACGACGTCAACCTGCTGGCGGGCTATTCCTTTCAAAAAGAGAACTCCGACAGCACCATCGTCAACGGGACGAATATCCCCGACGACAACCTGCAGAACATATCCGGCGCTACGAGCTTCTCCGCGGGACAGTCCGCCTATACCTGGACGCAGCTGTCCTACCTCGCACGTCTGCAATACGCCTTTAAAGACAGATATCTTTTCACCGCTGCCATTCGCCGCGACGGATCATCCCGATTCGGCAGGAACAGCAAATACGGCTACTTCCCCTCACTGACCGCCGGCTGGATAGTCACAAAAGAACACTTCCTGCAGAACCTGTCATGGCTCAACCAGCTGAAGCTGCGCGCCACCTGGGGAAAGGCCGGCAACAACCAGATAGGTGCATACGGCTCGCAGGCGCTGGTCAACCAGGAGAACTATGTCTATGGAACCAGTCTGGCCCCGGGCTATGCCGCGACCGCCGCACCCAACGCCAACCTCTCCTGGGAGACGAAGACCGCCGTCAATATCGGCTTTGATGCGACGGTGCATAAATACCTCGGCCTTACTTTCAACTACTACAACACGACCACATCCAATCTTCTGCTGAACGTTCCCGTCCCCGCCCAGTCCGGCTATATCTCGTCGCTGCAGAATATCGGCAAGGTCAGAAATAGAGGCGTCGAACTCGAGCTGTCCGGCAACGACATCCACCTCGGTCCAGTAAGATGGTCTTACAACGCGAACTTTACGACCAACAAAAATATTGTCCTGGCTTTGGCCCCGGGCCAGCGACAGATACTCACGGGTAAGAACAGCGCCTTCCTGACAAAGGTCGGCGGACCGATAGCCGAGCTCTATGGCTATGACGTGACCGGCGTATACAAGACCCAAAAGGATATCGACAACTCACCCCATATGACCGGCACCGTAGTAGGGGACTATATCATGAAGGACCTCGACGGGGACGGCAAGATCACCACCGCGGACAGGAAAGGCTTTGGCTCATATTCCCCCAATATCATCTATGGCTTCTCCAGCGACTTCGGCTACAAGAATTTTACGCTGTCCTTCAGCCTGACGGGCCTCACCGGAAGGAAGATCTTCGACAACAGCCTCTGGCTGATGGAATCGGGAGAGTCCTTTGGCGTCGGGGACCAGTATTACTACAATAACAGGTGGGACCCCACCGATAATCCGAATGGCTTCCTGGCGAGACCTACTACCAACCTTTCGGCGAACAGGCTCAACGCGGAGGCCAGCAACCAGTTCTTCTATGACGCCCACTACCTGAGGATCAGGACTATCCAGCTGGCGTACAATATACCCACAAAACTCCTTTTCAAAAACAAGGTCTCCGAATGCAGCGTGTATGTGACGGCCAACAATCCCTTCACCTTCACGCCCTTTCAGGGATTCAATCCCGACGCGACAAGCTCCAGCGTGCTGACCTCCGGCGCCGCCGACTCCAACTATCCCGTCGCCAGATCGTTGGTAGCGGGTGTGCATCTGACCTTTTAACAATAAAAAAAATTACGATGAAGATTATTCTGCCGCTCATTTCCATATGCATCCTGGCCGGCGCCTGTACCAAGCAGCTGAACCAAACACCTCCGACCGCAAAGGTCCTCAGCAAATTCTTTACGACACAGAACGAGGCAGAGGAGTACGTCAACTCCGTTTATGGCGCGCTGCAACGCGTCGGACTGTATGGTCAGAACCTGCCCTTTATCGCCGAGATACCATCCGACAATACCTGGGACCAGGTGCCAGCCAACGACAACGGCTATGCAGGACAGCTGGACCTCTTCTCCACCATCCCCACCAACGGCATTCTGTCGCAGAACTGGAGCGACTCCTACGTCGCCATCCAGCGTGCCAACGTAGTCCTGAACAGGATCGACGCCGTCGCCTACCAATATGACTCGCTCAAATCAGCGCGCAAAGGAGCCATGAAGTTCATAAGAGCGCTGGTTTATTTCAACCTCGTGAGGACCTATGGCGACGTCCCGTTGGTGACCAAAGAGACCGTCAACCCGAACGACTATTTCGGTCAGGGTCGAACAAAAAAAGACTCGGTATACGCCCAGATACTAAAAGACCTCAACGAAGCGATCCCGGCCCTGCAGCCTGCTGCCGACCAGAAAGGAGGCGCGATCAGGACGGCAGCGCAGACCCTATTGGGAAAAGTATACCTGACCCTGGGACAGTATCAAAACGCGGCAGCAGCGCTGAACAGCGTAGTCGCCGCCAACGTACACAGCCTGCTGCCAGCTGCAGCCAGCGTCTTCAGTATCTCCAACGAGAACAATGCAGAGATAATCTTCGCCGTCCAGTATGCGTCCGGCGTGAACGGCAATACGGAGGGCAGCGGCCTGCAGCAGCAGTCCAGTCCATCAGGGTTCGAGAGCGGTGCCAAAGGACATAACCTGCCGACCCGGTACATGTACAATCTGTATAGCAATGCAGACCTCCGAAAAGGCGCCTATGTGGATACGACAAAGCAGGGCGTCCCGTACTGCAAGAAATACGCGCCTAATGCGAGCAACCCCGTAGACGGCGGCAGCGATTTTGTCGTCCTCCGGTACGCAGACGCGCTCCTGATGCTGGCCGAAGCCGACAACGAATCAGGCAACACCACCGACGCGCTGACATACCTGAACAAGATCCGCAACAGAGCCGGCCTCGCCAGTTTTACGTCCACCGATCAAACCCAGATAAGAAGCGAAATATCCTTGCAGCGACAGCTCGAGCTGATCGGGGAGGGGCACCGGTGGTTCGACCTTCTGCGCACCGGCAACGCCGTGCAGGTCATGAACACCTATTTCCAGAATACCGGACAGAATATCACCGTGAAAGACTTCAACCTGCTAATGCCCCTTCCCCAGGACCAGGTGGACACCGATCCGTCGATCAAACAGAATCCCGGCTACTGAACAACGGCTGCATCCATACATGTGCTATACAAAACCCGCCGCGCTATGGCGGGTTTTGCCCAAGAAGATATTTTGATATCTTTAGCCGTAAAACCATCCCATGAATACGCGTTGGATCCTTTTCCTGATGGTCACTATCGGTGCAGCCTGCTCGCGTCGCAACGCCCCCTACATCCTTTCCGGCCAGGTAAAGGACCCTTTTACGGGCAAGGGCATTCCCCGGCTGTATATCTCCTTCCAGGGCGTCCACGCCACGGGGTTTATGGGTGGCACGGAATATTTCGAGGACCTGGTGCTGGACTCCACCGACCAGAACGGCAGCTTCCACCTGCGCGTGCCCCCTGCCGTCATCGACAGCTTTATCGACAAAGAAGGCGGCCCCCTCAGCGTGTACCGATTCGCGCTGGACCTGCGACCCGGCCGGAGTAAAGAATGGTCCGATCCCTACAGCAGGTATAATATCTTCTCCGAGTTCCTGCCTGTCGACACGATCCTGTTCAACGACCGCAATTACCTGAATCACCGCACCTACATACTGACGGAAAAGAACCAGCGCATCCACAAGGACACCACGGGCATGTCAATCCCTTTCTACCGGGGTGGCGCACTCTGTGTTTCCGTTCCGGCAAAGGACACGGACTATATCCGTAAGGCCCTTCTGGCCGTTCGCATCCAGCAGCAGTCCGCCGCCGACGGAAAAGTGTTGAAGGAAGGAGAGCGTTTCTATGACGATCAGGCGCTGCAGAAAGCCCTGCTGGTAAGACCCCGTACTCCGCTGAACATCATCTTCCGCAAATACTACCGGGCTACACAAAAGGGCGATACGCTCCTTGTACTTCGCAATATCCGGCTGGAGCCCGGAGAGGAAAGAGCCGTATCTTTGAAATAGACATCGGACACTGCACGTATCGAAACCGAACAGTTCTTGCCCGTGACTATGTCACAACAACTTGAATGTCAAACAAATATCAAAATGGCATTCTTTTTTCAGAAACTTCCTGATAACGTCATTCATGCTAAAGAACTACCTGAGGATCGCTTTGCGCAGCCTTATCCGGCATAAGGCCTATACTTCGATCAATATTTTAGGGCTCGCCATCGGCATGGCCTCCAGTATCCTGATCCTGCTATGGGTGCGGAACGAGCTGAGCTATGACCGCTGGCACAAGCACGCGGGACAGATATACCGGATCAACACGGGCGCGAGCGGTTTTAGCACGGCCGTAGCCCCTGCGGGTATGACCCAGGGCTTTCAGGCGGTGATGCCGGTAATAAAGAACGCCGCCCGCCTGATCGGGCCGCGCAACAGCCTGTTATCAGCAGGTGAAAGAAGGTTTGACGAAAGCAGGATATTCTATGCGGATAGTACATTCTTGGAATTCTTCTCCTTTCCGCTCGTAAAAGGGGATGTCCGCACCGCGCTGCAGCGCCCCGACGGCATCCTTCTCACCGAGGACATGGCAAAGAAATATTTTGGCAACGAGGACCCCATCGGGAAGGTGCTCCGGAAGGACAACAACAGCAACGTCGTCGTTACCGGCGTCCTGGCCAATATCCCTTCCAACTCCCACCTGCAGTTCGACTTTATCATCCCCATGTCTTCGTTCGAGCACGAACAGGAATATATCGCCGGCTACTGGACCAATTTTATTTTTTATGATTATATCCAGCTGGACGAGCATTTCGACGCCACCCCGGCAGCGATCGCAGGTTTGCAGCGCCAGATGCTGCGCATCTTCGAGCAGCACAACAAAGAAATAAAGATCGACCTCACGCTGCAGCCGCTGACCAGCATACACCTTCATTCCAATCTGCAGTTCGAGCTGCCGGGCAACGGCAATGGCCAGTACGTGAACATCTTCTTCGTGGTGGCCATCTTCATCCTCATCGTGGCCTGCATCAACTTCATGAACCTGGCGACGGCGCGGTCGGCGCGCAGGGCAAAGGAAGTGGGGCTGCGCAAGGTGATCGGGGCCGTCAGGGGCCAGTTGATCGCGCAGTTCCTGGGCGAGTCGCTGCTTATTTCTTTCTTCTCGCTCTTGCTGGCGGTAGTCCTGGTAGGGCTGGCGCTGCCTTCTTTTAACGAGCTGGCAGGCAAGCAGCTGACGGTGCGTCTGTGGGACTGGCGACTGCTCCTGGCATTGCTGGGTATCTCTGTTGTCACTGGCCTCGTCTCGGGCAGCTATCCGGCGCTGTTCCTTTCGGGGTTTAAGCCGGTGAAAGTACTGAAAGGTAATTTGCGCACCATGGGCGGGAACCGGCTGTTCAGGAATGGCCTGGTGGTAGTGCAGTTCGTTGTGTCGATCGTACTCCTGATCGGCACAGTGGTCATCTTTAGCCAGCTGCGCTATATACGCGACAGGGATATGGGTTTTGACAAGGAAAACCTGCTGTATACGTCGATGAAGGGGAATATGTGGAATAAGAAGCAGGCCTTGTATGATGCGCTGGCGCGGGACCCGGCAACCAGCCGGTTTGCCGTCACTTCCGCCTTGCCGGTCAATCTGGTCAGCGGCTTTGTCGACGTCGAGTGGCCGGGCAAGGACAGGAAGGCGCAGATCGTCTTCAACGCCATGGATGTGAGCGAGAGCTTTTTCGACGTCTTTCAAATGAAGATGCTCGGCGGCCGGCCATTCTCTACTGCCTTCAGGAGCGATACATCCGGATACATCCTCAATGAAACCGCGGCGCGTACCATGGGTATGACGCCGGCCAGCGCGATAGGAAAGACAATTTCCTTTCGGGCAAGCAAAGGCGTTGTAGTCGGAGTGGTGGCGGATTTCAATTTCAAACCCATCCAGCGGACCATCGAGCCGATGATCTTACGGCTGAACCGATGGGGCGGGATACTGGTCATTCGGACCAGGCCGGGTGCGACGGAGGCGGCGATAAAGACCCTCGGCAGGATCAGCCAGCAGCTGGAACCCGCCTATCCCTTCGACTACAGCTTCCTCGACCAGGACCTGGCCAATCAGTACAAAGGCGAGCGACAGATGGGCAGCATCTTCAACCTGTTCGCCCTGCTGGCCGTCTTTATCTCCTGTCTCGGTCTGTACGGCCTATCCGCATATATGGCCGAGCAGCGAACGAAGGAGATCGGCGTCCGCAAAGTGCTGGGCGCATCCCTGTTGAATATCCTTCGGCTGCTGTCCGCCGATTTTACCCGCCTGGTACTGGTAGCCACGGTCATTGCGATCCCCCTGGCCTGGTGGGCCGTGAATAAATGGCTGGAAAGCTTCGCCTACCATATCCGTGTCGGGCGAGCTGTCTTCCTGCTGGCGCCGCTGGCGGCGCTGTTGGTCGCCTGGCTCACCGTGAGCTATGAGTCTATCCGCGCCGGCCTGACGAGTCCGGTGAACAGCCTGCGGTCGGAGTAACGGTCATCCTTAAAATTGCTGCGCTTTCTTCAGCTCAGCCAGCGCCTCCACGAGCATCAGTCCGCTGAGCTGGATCGTCAGGTCCGTCGAGCTGCCCGGAGCCTTGTCCCAGGCGCTGCCGAACAGCCCATTCGCTTTATTTGTACCCTTGCTCCACAAGCTCTCGCCGTTGGCGCGCAGGAAATTCACATAGTCGCTCTTCTTCGACGGATCAAAGCTGGCGTCTTCGATCAGCCGGGTGAAATAGCGGACAAAAATTCCTTTGAACAGCCCGCCGTCGCCGCCTCCCTCGTCTTTGAGCAGCCCGTTGCTGGTCAGCATCCCGCTGTTGAGGGTGTAGTCCGCGGCCTGCAGCGCATCGCCCAGATAGCCCGAGCTGCCGGTATTCTCGTACAGCGTAAGCGCGGCGCCCAGGAAAGTACCCTGGTTGTACGTGAATTTCCAGGCAGTATTCTTCACGCCGTTCTTGTCGATATTATCATAGACGAGGCCGGTCGCCGGGTCGTATAGCGTAGCCCTCTCCCAGTCATATATCTTCTGCGCCCACTGCAGGTCGGCGCTATTACCGCCTATTTTGTAAAGCCGCGCCGCCAGTATCACCGCGGGCATATTGGACGGCGTATTCTTCGAGGGATCGTCCTTGCGCCACCAGATGCCGCCGCCGAGATCGGCGCTCCAGCCGTTCTTGATATCCGCCCATAGCGTATCCGTCACGCCTTTGAAACGGTTGTCGTTCGTCGCTTCATAGGCCCGCAGACAGGCGAGCGCCATCCACTCCATATCGTCGTAGTAGTAGTTGATAAAGCTGCCGCTGTTCTTTGCCCTCACGCCGGTCAGCAGGTCGGTCATCCTGGTCTTTATCGCCGTCGAAGGATTTCGCAGATATGCGTCCGTGAGCACGTCCAGTGAATGGGCCTGCGGCCAGTATTGCCCCCAGTCACTCGAGCTGTTGGTGCTGAGGTAGTACTTGTTCCCCGCCGACCAGAATAGGTCGAGCGATCTTTCCGCCGTATCGGCGATCAACGGCCAGTTAAAGGTCGTATTTCCGCCGCCCGACAGGGCAGGGGAGTCGTCGGTATTCTGCTTGAGACAGGCGGATTGCGTTATTAGCAGAGACGCCGACAGCAATAGATATGTCATTTTCATTATTTCGGGGAGTTGGGGCTGTTATTCTTTTTGATAGTTCTCCGTATAGGCAGGATCGGTCGGCTTCAGCGATATCCAGAAGTCGGTGACGCTGCCCTGCGTGAGATAGGTCTTGTCGAACTTCCAGCTCCAGTCGAACTGGCTGCTGTTGTTGGCGTCGAAGTCGATCGTCTTGTAGGCGAGGGTATGCGGATACTGCCCGTCCTGACCGGGGCTGTCACCTGAAGAGTAGTTGAGCCACTGGTCCTTGTCCGCCGTCCCGTCGTTGATGACCATCTTGTATTTATAACGGTCTTCCAGTCCCCAAGGCACAGCGTCGAGCGTGACCTTGTACCCGTTGTACCGCCACACACCGTTGCCGATATAGGGGAGGGTGAACCAGAAGGCGCCCTGGTTGCAATACCAGAGCTGGATCGACTTGACCTCCGCCAGGCTCCCATTGACGTTGTTGAAGCTGAGCCGGATGCTCATGACCTTGTCCGCACCGGTAAAGCTCGTCTCCCCACCTTCGCCCAGCGCTATCACGCCGCCGCTGTTATTCAGGTAATACGATTTCGGCGTGCCGGAAACACCATCCACGAAATGATAGGTGCCAGCGGTCAGCTTCGTATAAATCTCGAACTCACCAGAGGACGTCTGCTTCATTTGCAAAGCGGAGGATAAAGCCGTGCCTCCCTCAGTCGCAGAACCGGTCAGGTAAATATTCGCTGGAAGGACGGCAAAGCCGGCCGGCCTTTCCAGGTCGATGACCCGTGTCATCTTCGCCTTTACCCGATTGGTGCCCTTCGACGAAAAGACCGTCCAAATGAACTTCTTCCGCTGAAAAAAGTCCGAGCCTCCGAGCTGGGCGATCTTGCTCAGGTCCCCGTGGCTCAGCGTAAGCGTGTTCTGTACCCCTTTGCCGTCGGCGACGGTGCTGTAGAAGGGGTGCGAGAAATCTCCTCCGACCTGGTCGAAAGCTACTTCGTACAGGACCAGCGAGCCGTCCTCGGCGTGCGCCTGCTGCCACTGAAAGGTCTGCGAAAGATTAGCCGCCGGATTTAGCTTGATATACTGGCTGTCTGCTGGGGTATACAGCGCCTCGACAGCGGAGACATTGAGGTCGATGCCTCGGGTATCCTTTTTACAGGCGCCCAACAGCAGCAGCGGGACGAAAAGCAACAGAAATGACTTCATATAGCGTAGTTTATGGTTAGTAATTCGGGTTCTGAGTAAGATGGCTGTCCTTCACCAGTTCGGAAGAGGGAATAGGCCACAGATAATGCTTATTCTTGTCAAAGCTGCGCAGCTGTACCCGCAGGTAGCCATTGTCTGTCGCGGGGTCCCCGTATTTCGCCCCATGCGCCCAGCCATTCATAACCTGTTCGGCTATCCGCCACCGGCGGATATCGTCGATACGCAGCCCTTCGAACGCGAACTCTGACCGTCTCTCATTCCGGATAATGCTGGTCAGGTCGGCGCCCGCCGGCGGAAAACCCAGAGCATTAGCGTCCGTAAAGCCGGCGCGCTGCCGGATCAGCCGGATCGTCTTGTCCCAGACGTCGGAAGTCATCTGTCCGAGGCTGTTCTTGGCCTCGGCATACATCAGCAGCACCTCTGCATAGCGTATTATGATCAGGTCCGAGCCGAACTGCAGGGTAGGGACGCTGACCGGGTCCCAGTACTTGCGCCAGTAATAGCCCGTAGCCGTGCCCTGGCCCGAAGCCTTGTATTCGTTCTGGTCCTGTCCCGCAGGCGAGCTGCCGGGCTTGATATAGATCTTCCGCGTACTGCCGTCGGCATTCTTCCAGACGAACTGGTCGTATACCACGGTCGCCGAAAGACGGGGATCGCGGTTCGCATAAGGGTTCGACTCGTCATATCCCGACGCCGCATCATGGATATCCTTGCCGTTGGTCATGATATAGGAGTCTACCAGCTCCTGCGTAGGCGCCAGGTTATTGCTACGGGCGCCGAGGCTTAGCGGCGCAAAATCGATATAGTCGCCCCACATACGCGTATTCAGCACATAGCCCAGGTCGAAGATCACCTCCGGGTTATATTTGGCCGCGGACTTGAACAGGTCCTCGTAGGAACTGTACAGACTGTAGCTGCCGGCCTGGTTGTTCATGATCTGCTCGCAGATCGTCACCACGTCCGCCATTCGGTTCCCTTCATAAAGAAGCACCCTGGCTTTCAGCGCGAGCGCAGCGCCCTTCGTGACGCGTCCCCTGTCAGTGGCAGCGTACTGGTCCCGCGTAGGCAATGCGCCTGCAGCCGCATCCAGCTCGCCGGTGATAAAGTTCAGCACATCGGCCCTGGGAGTTCGTACCTCCGTCTTGGCCTGATCTGCGCTGACGTCTTCCGTTAGCAACGGCACATCGCCCCACCATTTCATCAGGTTGAAATAGTGCCAGGCCCTGACAAACCTCGCCTCGCCCTTCATACGGGCAAGCGTAGCGGTAGACAATGTGGAGTTCTTCCCCACATTCGCCAAAAAGAGGTTGCATGATTTTATCCCCGCATAGTAGTACGACCAGTCCTGTGAGAATCGGTTGAGGTCTACCGTAAAGGAACCGGAGGAAATGGCGTCTACGTTGCCCGCGCTGATGCCCAGCCGCGTATAAGCATTGTCACTCAGCGACTCGTTGTAGAAATACGGATTGCTGGTGTAGATGCCGTTGTAGATATTGTTTAGCGCATTGTTCACGTTGTCGTCCACCTGCCAGAACGTGAGGTCCGTATACCGGTCACTGGGCGCGAGGTCCAGCTTTTTGCACCCGCATACCGCGCAGACCAGTAGGATAACTAATATAATTTTCGATCTTGTCATATGGCGATGATTGGCTATTATAAAAAAGTAATATCTATCCCAAACCCGGTGAAAACGGGCATCGGGTAGGCCCTCCCGCTGTTGGCCCCCGTACCTCTAAAACTGGTGTTGTTGTTGAATTCGGTGATCTCCGGGTCCAGGAAGTTCAATTTGCTCAGCGTGACCAGGTTCTGGCCCGTGAAGTAGACCCTTGCCCTTTGTATCCTGGCCTTCTTCGTCAGACTCTGCGGCAGCGTATATCCCACCTGCAGGTTCTTCAGTCGCGCATAGGCGGCGTTGAAGAGGAAGAGGTTGGACCCCGTCCGGTAGTTGTTGGTATTGGACGGCGATCCGTTCTCCGCCAACTTCGGCCGCTTGGCGTTTGGATTCGTAGGCGTCCAGAAATCGGTCTGGTGCGTGTACATGGTGCCACTATAGCCCACGTGGAAGGGCTCTACCTGTTCGCCCCGGATCATCTCATCCCGCTTGCCCACTCCCTGTACGAACAGCAGGACGTCGAACCCCTTGATGCTGGCAGTATAGGTAAACCCGAACGTATACCTCGGGAAGGGATTGCCCAAAATGAACTTGTCGTTCTGGTCGAGCACGCCGTCCTTGTTGCGGTCGACGAATTTGAGGTCTCCGGGCGTCACCGCCGTACCGGCAAAACGGGGGTATTTGTTGATATCGTCCAGGTTCTGGAAGAAGCCGTTGGTCCTGTATCCCTGGTAGACAGTAATGGGCTGTCCTACCTTCCGCACGATCTGGTACTCTTCCATCTGCTGTATCTGCTGGCTTTCGCCGCTGGCGAGTCTCTGCAGCGTATTCAGGTTGTCGGACAGATTGGCCGAAAAGGTCTGTGTCAGCAGCTTTCCGGACAACGTATAGGAGACCCTTACCTCCCAGCCCCTGTTCCTGACTTCGGCGACGTTATAGTTCGGGAGATCGGAAACGCCGAACAGCCCCGGGATATCCTGCCGCTGTTCGAGTATATCGCGGGTCGTCTTGTCGTAGTAGTCGACGGACACGTCCAGTCGCCTGTTCAGCAGGCTGAGGTCGCCGCCGATGTTGAGCGTAGCCGCTTTTTCCCAGGTGATATCCGGATTGCCCAGCACATAGCTGGCGCCGGTGACGGCCGTGTTGTTGAAGCCGTAGGCCGCCTGGTAGCTGGAGAAATTCGTCTGGTAGCGGTAGGCCGTGATGTTCTGGTTGCCCAGGATCCCGTAGGATGCCCTGATCTTGATATCACCAAGCCGGTCCTTCACGGACTGCATGAACTCCTCCTCTGTAAGACGCCAGGCCACGGCCCCGGAGGGGAAGAAACCCCAGCGGTTGGCCGACGCGAATTTGGAGGAGCCGTCGAACCGGAAATTGAACTCGGCGAAATACCGGTCCTTGTAACTATAGTTGCCGCGCCCAAACAGCGAATTGAGGCTGGTCTCGGTCGTCGCCGGATCTCCGTTGGGCTTGGTCGCATTCGAGGTATAGCTGTTGTTCGGGTCGATCACTGTAGTGGTGGTAGGCCGGCCGAGCGCATCGGTCTGCGTCTTCACCAGCTGGCTCTCCTCTCCCTTGAACGACTCGTTGGCGCCACCGACCAGGACATGCACGTCGTGAACGCCCGCGAAGGTGTGCGTGTATTCCGCGAGCAGCTGGACGTTCGTGAACAGGCCCTTGTAGGCGTAGTTGGAGACCGATCGGTCCTGGCCATAGGAGCTCGAGGGAACAAAATCCACTTCCAGCGTCCGCCCATAGGTACTGTTATTGGTAACGGTGCCGCCGAAGACACCCCTTATCTTGAAGTCTCGTGCGATGGTATATTCGCCGTTGAAGTTGCCGAACAGCTCGTTGTTATCCAGGAGACGATAACCGCCTTTTTCGAGGATGCCCTTGGGGTTATATTGTGCAGATACCGCGTTGGTCAGATAGTTGCCCGCCGAATCCTGGAAATTATAATACAGGGGAACGCGTCCTGCATCTACTACCAGGTTGGAGCTGACAGTAGAATGGTCCTTGATGCGCGTCTTCGCATATCCGACGATGGTATTCAGCTTGAAATGGCCCCATTCCGAGGTCTGGTTCAGTCGGAAGTTGTAGCGCTGGAGGCCATAGTCCGGTCCGATAAAATTGCTCTGCTGGTCCAGGTAGCCGAGAGAGACCATATAGGTATTGCTCTGTCCGCCGCCGCTGATGCTCAGGTTATGGGTCTGCTGCGCGGCGTCGTGGAGGATATTTTCGAGTCGCCAGTCGCCGTCGCCCTGCGTCTTGAACTGCTGTATCTGCCCCGGCGTGAAAACTGGTTGCAGCCCCGAATTGACCAGCGATTCGTTCTTATAATAGGCGTTCTCCCACGCGTGCACCGGCTTGTAGGTGATGCGGGGCGACTGTATGCCGTAGATGCCGGTATAGTTGATGACCGCCGTCTGGTTCTTCTTGCCCTTTTTGGTAGTGACGAGTATCACGCCATTGGCAGAGCGACTGCCATAGATGGCGGCGCTGCCGGCGTCCTTCAGAATAGAGACGCTCTCGATATCGTTCGGGTTGAGCAGGTTGATATCCCCGCCCGGTATCCCGTCGATGACGATCAGCGGTGTATTGTCGCCGGTGGTGCCCAGCCCTCGTATGTTGAGGTTGACACCCTGGCCGGGTTCGAAATTGGTTTGCTGGATGATGAGATTGGGACTGGTTCCCTGGAGGGCCAGAAGGACATTCGTGACCGGCCGGTCCTCGATGACTTTCTTGCCGATGGCGTCTACCGCTCCCGTGACCGAGATCTTCTTCTGGGTAGCATAGCCTACGACAACTACCTCGTTGAGGTCTTTATTCTCCGGATCCAGCCGGATCAGCCAGCTGCGTTTGCCGGAAATTGCTATTTCCTGTCGCAGGTAGCCGACGGAAGAAATGGACAGCGTTCCCGTCTTCAGGCTTTCTTCGGGTATGCGCAGTGTCCACCGGCCGTCATCTCGCGTGGTCGTGCCAAGGTTCGTGCCCGACAGCTGGATGCTGATCCCGGACAGCCCTTTTCCCGCGGCGTCTACGATGCGGCCTTCGATGGTGACGTCTTCATAGGGTCTGGCAGTAACAGCGGGCTCTTCCTTGTGCGCCTCTTCTCCGCTACTGCCGCCTGCTAAAGGGGCGGCTTGCTTGACAGGCTTGAGGATGATCTTGTCATTGACAAGCTCGAAGGCGATGTTTAGCGGGGTCAGCAGCTCGCCAAGCGCGTCGTTCAGACTTTTTTCCTTTATCGAAACGCTCACCCTCCGCAGCGGGTTGATCTCGTCGTTGGCGTAGACAAATACATAGCTGGACTGTTTCTCGATCTTTTCGAGGACTGTGGACAGCTTTTCGTTCTTCACCTGGACGGTGATCCTGCGGTCCTGGGCCTGGAAATGGACGAGGTTCTTCAACGGTGAAGAGAATGCGGTTTGAGATCGCAGCGGATATACGTTAAGGAGCAACCAGGCGGACAGTATGCAGGGCAAAGAATAACGAGTCAGCAGCCGTCTCACGGCTGGGGTCGCTGTATGCATGGCAATCGTTTTAGATGGTGAATGCTAGTTGGTGAGCTGCCCGGCCCCGGCCGAGATCAGCAGTTCAGTATTGGTGATTTTATAGCTGAAATTCTTTGTTCTGGAAAGATAGTACATGATCTCGTCCAGGGTATTATTCTCGAAAGAGCCGGTGAAGACATAGGCCATGGGCGTGCTGTCTGTGAATACCACCTTCTTCCCGAAATTCCTTTCGAGCTCTATCGCGATCTGTTCCATCGTCATGCCCCGGAAAATGAGCTTGCCTTCGGTCCAGGCCTTGTCCTCGAGGCTGGAGGTGGTGCTCGTGTGCAGCTCCTCTTTTGTAAAGGTATAGCTGGCTTTATGATCGGCAGCGAGGACGATGGTGTCCTGCTTTTTATGCGTGGACCGGTATTTCGGGATAAAGGCGATCCTGCCCGTGGCTACGGAGGTCTCGACAACCGGCTCGTTGTCGTAAGCGCGGACGTTAAAGGAGGTCCCCAATACCTTGACCGTGCCGTTCGCCAGGTGAATGACAAAGGGATGGTCCGGGCTCTTGACCACGTCGAAGAACGCTTCGCCGTTCAAATAGATCTCGCGATTGGCTCCCTTAAAGCTTTCGGGATACAGGATCTTGCTGTCGGCGTTCAGCCATATCTTGCTGCCGTCGGGCAGCTGGATGATGCTCTTGGTGCCTTTGGCATTGTGCTTCTCCATCAGGGAGGCCAGCGGGTCATGGGAGTCCTTGTGACGTGCGACGATCGCCACCGCCGCCAGCAGAACAAGAGCTGCCGCCGCGGCCCATAGCCAGCGGGATCTATGCCTGAGCCTGACCACTGTCGGGGAGGTCGTTTCGTTGAGGTCGAGGGTCGTGAGCACCTTTTTCAGGTTCTCTTCGATGGACGGGTGCATCCCGTCGTCGTGCCGCGACCAGAACTGTTCGAGGACCCTGTTCTTTTCGCCGGTCTCCATATCCTCGGACAGTCGCTCGTTCAGCTCCTGCAGCTCGTCCGGCGTAGCCTCACCGGATAGTTTCCGGGCCATTAATTCGATGATGCGGTCCTTATTCATGATAGTGTCGTCGTCCCAAACCGGACGGAGTTTTGTCCCACACTTATAGAGACAGGTAAACAGTTCGTATTCCTTACAGCCGGAAAAAAGATTTTTCGATCACCTTGTCGAGTTTTTTTATCGCCCTGAACAGCTGGGTCTCGACGGTCCGCGGCGAGATGTTCAGTATCTCCGCGACCTGTTTGTAGCGAAAGCCCTCTTCCTTGATCAGCTTAAAAACGGTGCGGCACTGGTCCGGTAGCTCATCTATAGCCTGGTTCAGCCGGAACCAGACCTCCTTCCACTCCAGCTCCTTGCCGGGATCATTGACGTCGACCAGCTGTCCCTGTGCGTTGTCCGACTCAACGGCGACATAATAAGGTGAATAGCGCGAAAGATAATTGAGGGAATGATTGCGGGCCGCAACAAAGAGGTAGGTCTCCAGGTTTCGGACGCCGGCCAGCTCTTCCCGTCGGCGCCAGACCCTGATCATGACGTCGTTGACCAGCTCTTCGGCGACCTCTTTCTTGTGGACATACAAGATGGCGAAATTGAACAGACGGCCGAAGAACAGGCGGTACAGGTCCTCAAAAGCCTTTTGAGAACCGCCGGCGATCAGCCGCTGCAGTTGCGTTAGTTGGTTATCGTCAATTTTCATTTGGCAATGCCTCGTATCTATAAAGACAGGCAATTTTACCTTTTTCCGTACAAGTGGAGAGGAATTTTTTTATGCACTACGCTAAATTTTTAGCAAAACAATTCCTGGCACGTCGGTACGTTTTCATTGTAAATTTTATCCCATGAAATATCTCAACTCGTTTTCGGCCTCTACGAAGGCGCTTATCCTTGTGACGCTCGCTGCCCTGGCATATGGCTGCCTGTGCAGGCTGCTGGGTATCTATTTCTTTTGGGAAAGCAAGACGATCGGGTGGACCCTTTTCTGGGTCGCCATCATCTGGATCCTAAGGGATAGGATAAAAGCCAAAAAGCTTCAGAACAAGGCGACGGTTCTCGAAAAGATCGGGATAGGACTCTCGATATTTGTCATCCTTATCAAGGGTATCCTGTTCTTTTCAATACCGCAGACCGATATCTACGCCAGCGCGCTGACCTTCGTCAAACAGGACAATGATGTCCGGGACCAGGTCGGAGACATAAAAGGTGTCTTCTTTGTACCGTTTGGCGGATTCTCAATGAGCTCCGGGCCACAAGGGACGCAGGGAGAAGCCGACCTGCACCTTATCGTCAAGGGCCAGAAGAAATATATAGACCTCAATCTCCTGATGAAAAAAGAATTGGACACTGATTGGAAGATATTGATCAACCGTTAGTTAATTTTGACGGATCGACTGGGAAAGCTAAACCCCATGACATCACTGGATTCCCTTACAGACACACAATTGATCGTTCTTATGCAGAGCGACAGCGAACCGGCGTTCACGCAACTGTACCGGCGCCACTGGCGTTCAGTCTATCGCAACGCCATGCGGCTTCTCCGGGAGCCGGCAGACGCCGAGGACGTCGTCCAGCAGGCCTTCGAATCCATCTGGAAAAGAAGGGCCCAGATCGAGATACGCAGCAGCTTCGAAGCTTACCTGTTCTCCGTTGCCAGGTATATTTCCATCGCGATCATCGAAAAGAACGCAGACCGGTACGGCAGCATTTCCGACCTGTCGGACAGGCTGGATCGGGCCGTAACCCCCGTGGTTGAATCGGCGATCGACGCCCGGCAGCTGGAAATAGCCATCACGCGCGTCATTGACACGCTCCCCCAAAAAATGCGCGACGTCTTCCTGCTCAGCAGGACGGGAACACTTAGCTATCGACAGATCGCCGAAAGGCTGCATATCTCGGAGGCGACCGTGAAAAAACAGGTCTATTATGCGCTGAAGATCATTCGGGAACAGCTGGGGGATTCACTACCTTTGCTGATCACGCTGAGCATCCTCTACTTCCTGCCGGAATAATTTTCTAAAAAAAGAACATTTTTTTCTACCACCAGCCGGCGATTCCGGATACATATATCATATGGCATCTTACTCAACGGTAAAAGAGATACTGAACAGGTACCTACAGGGCACTTGCAGCGACAGCGAAAAAGAGATCGTCGAAGCATGGTACCGCGACCAGGTCGATCAGCCTGTATGGGAATTTAGCGCCGGCGAAGACGCAGACACCGGCGACCGCATACTGGCCGAGCTCAGGCGTCGCCTGCAGCTGACCGGGGAAACACCCGTCGTGCGCATGCGTCCCCGCAGGAACCGGGCCGTATACGCCGCGGCCTGCATTCTTTTCATCGCCATAGGGACTGGTGTCTGGTGGATACAACGGCAACGGTCTGGAACCATCGCTGCAAGACAGACAACCGCCACGCAGACGGGCGATATCGGCCCTGGCGGCAACAAGGCCGTTCTAACCCTCGCTGACGGCCGCAAAATAGCGCTGGACAGCGCCGAAGACGGCCTTATTGCGCAACAAGGCCCAAGCTCGATCGTACAGCATACCAACGGAAAGCTGGAATACCTGTCCTCGCCCGGCAACAAGGCGAGGGCCCCGTCCGATATTGTCTATAATTCTTTGTCTACTCCGGCCGGCGGTCAGTATCAGCTGGTCCTGCCGGACGGCTCGAATGTCTGGCTCAACGCCATGAGCACGATACGGTTCCCTTCTTCCTTCACCGGGTCCGACCGCGTGGTCCAGCTCGACGGCGAAGCCTATTTCGAAGTGGCAAAGGACGAGTCCCGGCCTTTCCGGGTGACCGCCCGGGACCTGAACGTCGAAGTTCTGGGAACGGCCTTCAACCTGAACAGCTATGACGACGAGCCGACTATCCGCACCTCCCTGCTGCAGGGCGCCGTCAGGTTGGTGAGGGGCAACGCCCGCCTGGTGCTAAGGGACGGGGAGCAGGCGGAGACAGCAGGACAGGCGGGGCTCGCCATGGTGCCGGGCGCCGACGTCGCGAAAGCTATAGCGTGGAAGAACGGCTCATTCAGCTTTGACAACGACAATATCCAGACCGTCATGCGGCAGCTCTCCAAATGGTACGACGTAGAGATCAAATACCAGGGAGAGCCGACGCATACCGTATTCGGCGGCACGATGCGCCGCACCCTCAGCCTTCAGCAGGTGCTGTCCGCGCTGAGCAGATACGACGTCCGTTTTCAGCTGAAAGGCAGGACGCTCGTAGTCCTGCCCTGACCCTGTATTCAGCATTATATTGACCAATCATACTGCCATTTATGAAAAGAATTGCTTGTTTATCTCCCTGCCATTACATGAGGATCGTATTGCTGCTGACCGTCATCTCCGTTCTCAACATTCAGGCCAACGCCAGATCCCAGGATATAACGCTGTCGGTCTCCAACACCGCGCTCAAAGACGTACTGATAAAGATCGGCAGTCAGGCCTCCTTCGACGTATTCTACGACGTCGACCTGTTCAAGCTCTCCAGGCCGGTCACCCTGCATTTAAAGAATACCCCCATCCGGACCGCCCTCGACCTTTGTTTCGAGGGGCAGCCGCTGGACTATTTTATCCAGGGCAGCACGATCTTCGTGATCAGAAAGAGGGACCCGGCGCCTCCTGCTGGCGGTGATCAGCCGAACCCGCCGCCGCATGAGATAACAGGCAAAGTGGTCAACGAAAAGAACGAGCCGCTGCCCGGAGTTACGGTCTGGCTCAAAGGCGGCAAGTCCGGCACCCAGACAGACGAGAAAGGAGAATTCCGCCTGACCATTCCTGACAAGCGAGCCGTACTCGTCTTTACCTATGTCGGCTATACCAACCAGGAATTGGCTGTCGGCGACAAGACGAGTATCAGCGTCACCCTGGTTCCCTCAGCCAGCTCGCTGGACAACATCGTCGTGGTCGGGGTAGGCTATGGCTCGCTGCAGTCAAGGGAGGTCACCAGCGCGATATCGCACGTCTCTTCAAAGGATCTGCTCACAGGCTCCAACAATGATCCGCTGATGGCTATCCAGGGGAAGGTCCCGGGCCTCACGGTAGCCAATACGGCCGCCGCAGACCCTAACTCGGTCTCCTCGCTGCAGCTAAGAGGCGTCTCTTCGCGTATCGGGGGGCTTGCTCCGCTGTACGTGATCAACGGCGTGCCGGGCGGCAATATCGACAACATCAACCAGAACGACATCGAATCTATAGACGTACTGAAGGGTGGGGCTGCCTCTGCTATCTATGGAACCCGCGGCAGCAACGGCGTCGTGCTCATCACCACTAAGAAAGGGTCCTCCCAGTCATCTACCATGTATGACGGGTATACCTCCATGGGCTTTGCCACAAATACCCTCAAAGTGCTTTCCCGGTACGAATTCCTCGCCCACCAGCGCGGCTTTGACGCGGGCGGCAACACCGACTGGCTCAAGGCCGTGACGCGCCGGCCCGACTTTTCCCAAAAGCACACGCTGCAATTCTCCGGCGGATCGGACCGGGATAATTTCCTGGCGACGGCAGACTATCGCAATGCCAACGGGCTCGACCTGCGGGCGTCCAAAAAGGAATACGGCGCCAGGCTGAACCTCAATCACACAACCACCAACCGGCTGTTCTCGGCCAGCATCACCGTCGCGCCGCGCTATGCAAAGACCAACAAAGCCGATATCAACGAGTTCAACTGGGCGTTGACGCTGAACCCTACGCTTCCCATCTATGATAGCGTCGGGAATTACAAATACATCAACGGCGGTCTATTTGCCGCCAACCCGGTAGAGCAGGCCAGAAAAGTCCTCTGGCAGGAAGAGATCAAAGAGCTGGACATCAACGGCTCGTTCAGGCTGAATATACTTTCCAACCTCAACACCATTCTCACCATCGGAGAAGCCAGCTCATCGTTCAAGACCCTGAATTTCACTCCATCCACGCTGACCACGCAGATGCTCCTCAACGGAGGTTCGGGCCGTAACAGCGCCAGTCAAAAACAGGAAGAGCACGACCAGAAAAGCCTCGAGTGGGTCGGCAACTATTCCCTGAATATGCAGAAGCATACGTTCCGGCTGCTGGGCGGCTACTCCTACCAGTACTTCAACTACCAGGAGTTCGACGCCACGAATGAGGGCATGCCATTCGACGCGCTGACCTGGAACAACCTGGGCTCCGGTCTCTACGACCAGCAGGACGGCGTCGTCAATATGGGCTCCAACCAGAATAGCAGCACGCTGATCGCCTTTTTTGGAAGGCTTACATACGATTTTGACAAGCGCTATTTCCTTACGGCAAGCCTCCGTCACGAGGGGTCCACAAAATTCGGGGACGGCAGGAAATGGGGCGATTTTCCCGCAGTCAGCGCAGGCTGGATGCTGTCTGACGAGAAATTCATGCGCTTCAAATGGCTCAACGAGCTGAAGGTACGGGGAGACTATGGCGTCACCGGCAACCAGGATTTCGACAGCTACCAGTCCCTGCTGACCTACGGAGGTTTTGGCTACTACCCGTATAACGGCACCACCTACCAGGTATATGGGCCGACCCAGAACGTAAATCCCTATCTCCACTGGGAGAAGGCGATCAATTTCAATGCGGGTGTGGACTTTGGCCTCTTCGACAACCGCCTCTCCGGCAGCATCAACTACTACAACCGGACCAACAAGGACCTGCTGGGTTCCTATAACGTACCCGTCCCCCCGAACCTCCAGGGCACGACCTATGTCAATGTCGGGACCATGAAGAACTCCGGCATAGAAGTGCAGCTCAACGCAGCGGTGGTCCGAACGAAGAACTTCCGCTATGACATCGCCTTTGTTGGCAGCAGCAACAACAATAAGTTCGTCTCCTTCTCGAACCAGCTCTACAACGGCGGCACCTTCCAGGACGGCGTCGGCATGCCGGCCCCCGGTAGCCCCGGCAATCTCCAGCGCCTGCAGGAAGGCGTCCGGGTCGGCAGCTACTACACCCTCCATGCCGCGGGCGTGGACAATACCGGCGCGCTGGAGGTTTATGATCAAAAAGGCCAGGTCGTGCCTGCCACGCAGGCCAACAACAGCGATCGTCGTTTTGTCGGCAACGGTCTGCCTAAATTCATGGCCAGCCTGGGCAACTCCCTCCACTATAAGAACTGGGACCTGGGCATATTCCTCAGAGGGAATTTCGGCTATAAAATATTCAACACGACGGCTTTTTACCTCGGTACCCCGGCCCAGCAGACGAATGTGAACCTCCTGACCTCGGCCTACGACAGCAAGAGCAGGTATTCCAGGCTGAGCAATCCCTCTACTGTGGCCATACTATCCGACTATTTCCTGGAGCCGGGTGGCTTCGTAAAGCTGGACAATGTCTCCCTGGGATACACAAAAGAGCTCCATATACAGTATATCCGGTCTGTGCGGTTATACCTAACCGGCAGGAACCTCCACACGTTTACCAGGTTTACCGGCGGGGATCCCGACCTTGTTCCCATAACCGGTCTCTGGCCCGGCGTCAACAATACCCTTTCCTATTATCCCTCGGCCCTGCAGCTGCTGCTTGGCCTCCAGGTTCATTTTTAACCGCAAACCATCAGCGATGAAAAAGACTACAATACTTGCCATTATTCTCTTTTCCTTCAGCTGCACCAAGCTGAAAGAAGTTCCGTACAGTTCGATCACCGCAAGCCAGTTCCTGACCTCCCGCAGCGCAGTCATCGAGGACTTCCTGAGGCCATTTGAACACGGCTATTGGAGCATTTCGGGCAACGACGTCTATGCTGCGGAAGAAGACCCGACCGACGAGCTCATGACTCCCAATCGCCAGGGCGACTGGCAGAACGGTGGGTATTTTCAGCGGATGCACTACCATACCTGGGTCCCTACCGATGGCTTCTGCGACGGCGCCTGGACGGCTTTTTACCAGGGCGCGTCCCTGGCGACCAATTCACTGGAGGACATGGAGACGATCACCTCTCCCGAAAAATTAGGCGTATCGGCATCTGAGCTGGCAGACTTCAAGGCCGAGCTTCGGACCATGAGGGCCTGGTTCCACCTGCGGGCGCTGGATTTCTTCCGGAACATCGTGCTCGTCAAGGACGTCAAAACCACCACTACTGCAGGCAACCAGGTACCGCCATTAGAGGCGTTCAACTTTATCGAGTCCGAGCTGCAGGCCGCCATCCCCGACCTGCCGACCAATACAAGCCTGGGCGACAATGCCATCGGTCGCTGGACACAGGCGGGGGCCGCCTCGCTGCTCGCGCGGCTCTATCTCAATTCCAAAGTATATACCGGCGTAGACAGATACAGCAGCTGCGACTCCATCTGCACCAATATCATCAACGGGAAGTATGGGCCCTATTCCCTGGCTACGCGCTGGGACTCGCCGTTCGACTATACCAACAGCAAGTCGGGATCAGAGCTCATCTTTGGATTCCCGTCGACCCTCGGCCTTACACACTGGCATTTCGGCGGCGATATGTATTACTGGAGCATGACCTACCAGGCGCCCCTTTATCTTGGCTTCTCGGACTGGGGAGGCGCCAATCCCAAATTCGCCCTCCAGCCAGGCCGCGACGTAGACAGCGTCGAATACCCGTTCGCGCTGGGCAAGCCCTTCGTTAAATTCCAGCGCTATCCGGACGACTACCGTCTGAAAGTCTATAAGAACCTGGGCAACAGCCAGCGGGAGGGGATGTTCCTCTACGGCTATCTGCCCTATATCAACGCCAATGGCATCCGCGACAGCGTCAGGGACGGCAAGGCCACCAATTTTGTGCTATTCATCCGCGACCAGGTCGGCTGGTTCCTCAACACGCGGCCCGGCGTCCCTCTTTCGGACAAGGAATCAGACATGAACCACGCGGACTATGCGAGCGGCGTCAACCTGGTCAAATACCCTTACTATCCGACACCCGACGTCAACCGGATCACTTCGGCTTTTGCCGAGATCAGGCTCAGCGAGATCTATTATACGCTGGCGGAATGCAAGTACAGGGCCGGCGACAAGGCGGCGGCTGCAACACTGCTGAATGCGGTGCGCGCGCGCAATTACCCGGCCGGCTCTGCCAGCCTCTACAAGCCTGACGGAAGCCAGCTCTCCGACCAGGAGATGCTGGATGAATGGGGTAGGGAGTTCATCGGCGAAGGCAGGCGTAGGACCGACCTGATCCGCTGGGATGTATTCAGCAAAGGAACATGGTGGGACAAAAAGCCGGACGCGGACAATCACACAGAAATATTCCCGATCGGGCAAAATACGCTCAATGTCAGTCCGCAGCTAAAGCAGAACCCGGGCTATTGACATTAACTATATTGAAGTGGTCCGCTCAACGGTGGATCGAATAAGCCACGGACAGCTCCTCCGTATTCGCCTCCACAAAAAAGGACTCATCCTGGACCACGTCTACATAACAGGCGTCCTTGATGTCCCCAAACTCCTTCTTGTCGCGGAAGGCGATCAGGGCCTCCTTGTTGATCTCGTAGGACGTGCGGACAAAGTCGGGGAACGCCTTCTTTAAAAGCTCCGTCACCGCGTCCCAGGTGAATTTCTTGTTCTTTATGAGCTTGGGATTTCCGGTCCTGAAACCGATCTTGCCGTGAGTAAGCGCCAGGCTCTTGCCCTTCCAGTTGTCCTTGTATTGCTGCCCGTAAATTTGAAGGAGGTTCACCTGCTCGTCCATGGCCTCCCTCAGCCGGGCGATATCGGACATGAACCTGTTGTCGATCTGCTGTTTCTCTTCTTCCATCCTGGACTCGATCAGCTTTAGTTGGGTATTGCACTGTGCAAACGCAGCCATCGCGTGCTCTGCTTCTTCGTGGGATACGCTCGAGATCAGGATCTTTTTTGCTCTTGTAGCCATAAACTTACTTTTTGATAATAGAATAAGCCGGTTGGCCGCGGGCCAATCCGGAGGATAAGTAGAATTAATGAATAGTAAGTGAGCTGTGTAAAATTAACCGGCGACGGTGCAAGATCTATTCATGTTTAATAATTCTTAAATATGAGATAATGCTGCAGGAACCGGCCATTTTTGTATTTTTAGTCCAATGAGACCTGTCCTCCAAAGCCTATCCCGGTCCACCAGAGCCAACCTGCTGGTTATCTTCATCCTGCAAACCATCGCCTTTCTTTACTTCCTGATAACGATACCCTTCCACTACGATGAGGCCTGGACCTATCTCTATTTCACCGGCAGAGGATTTCTCAGGACCCTCACCTTTTATCCGATACCCAATAACCACATCCTGTATAATTTAGTGGCGGGGCTATTCGACCTGCTGCCCTTCCCGCCGGAGCTCACCACGCGTCTCCCCAGCTATTTCTCGAGCCTCGTCGCGACCTGGTATTTCTTCCGGATCGCCAGCCTGTATTTTACCGAATTCACAGCCCTTATCACTACCGCCATCTTTGCCGCCGCCTACCCGGTCGTTCTTTATTCCATCGAAGCCAGGGGCTATTCCTTTGTGCTGTGCTTTACTGTTCTGCTGCTCTATGCGGCCGTACAGCTTATCCGGGAGCCCGGCAGCCGCAGCCACCGCTATCTCTATCTATTCAGCCTTGTCGCCGGGATGTATTCCATGCCATCGTTCATCTACAGCGCGATCGTCATCAGCGGAGGACTGCTCGTACAATATATTATCAAAAAATGGCCGCTAAAAACCCTTTTATCGGATCATCTCAAGGCGTGCCTCATGATCGTCCTGCTTTATGCGCCCATTGTCTATTTCAACGGCATCGACAAGCTGAAGAACCCCGTTGGATTTATGCGAGTGACGACTACGGAGCTGACCGGTCAGCTGGGGCTTCTGCTTTCAGCCATTCTGCATTTCCTCGCCGGTACGGATACGCTGCCTTTGCTGGCGCTGGTCCTGCTGATCCCCGCAGGAATAGCATTTACAAGACTGGGGAAAGAGAACAGCCGCTTCCTCGTCATGGTTTGCATGATCATGCTGATCTCGCCGGTTCCTATCCTGTATCTGAATCCCGTGCTGCCATATCCGCGGACCTGGCTGTACCTTATCATCCCGCTGGCCCTACTGGCCGGATGCCTGATCGCGGTGGTGACGAGCTATCGGGGACGGCCTGAGTTCCCCTTCGCCCTCACGTCGGCACTCCTCCTGTTGATCTCGGTTGCTGGTTACCGTAACTTTCAGCTGCGGCACAGGCAGCAGTACGCGATCGACTATGGCATCCGGTCGATGTTCCGGAAGCTGGCGCCGGATATGGGGCGGATCAAAAGTATCGGCTACACCGGTACCGGTCTCGAATTTTATGTGGCCGAGGACCTGCAGTTCCAGTGCCTGAAAAGACATAACGCCCCCCGCATGGATAACAGCGCCGCTATTACCAATACCGAAGACGTCCTCGTGCTGACGCCGGGCGCGGCCATCCCTCCATCGTCTTATGCGGCCGTCGGAACAGACAGCGTCAACTATACCCTATATTTACGTAAATTATGAGAACCCTACTAGCATTTACCCTGATCTTACTGTCACAGGTAGCCATTGGCCAGCAGTTTGCCATCGTCTCGGACAAGGACGGCTATACCAATGTCCGGTCTGCCGCCGGAACGGCGAATAAGATTGAGGATACCCTGCACAACGATCATTTCGTCTATTGCTTTGAGACAAAAGACGGCTGGACAAGTATCGAATACGCAAATAAAAAGGAGGACTACCTCCACGGTTATATATACCACGACAGACTACGGTTCATCGCGGATTATGAGAAGATACCGAACCTGAAGAAGAGCGATTCCATATTCGTAAAAGACTCGCTGAAGGTCATCGTAAGCACAAGACGATTTGTCAAAGCCCGGTACCACATCACCTATAGTAAACCCTCTCACGAATATGATACATCGATCATTGGCGTCGTAGCGATCAATGGCAGGAAGGTCTGGGGAACCGACGGCGAGATGCCGTCAACCGAATACGCATCGATCTCTGTCAATTTCGGCGCCCGACACCTGATCCTCCCCCGTGCCGCTTTCGAAGACCTGTTCCAGCCGACGATCTGGAATACAAAAGTGAACTACGACCGGAAAAATGATATCTTATACATTGCGTCCGAGAACAGCGATGGGGCAGGGGCTTACGGGATAATATGGAAGATCGAGAAAGGGGCGTATGCAGGCCGATATATCGCATATGGCGATTAGTCATTGAAATTGAATGTCTTGAGGATTTCCCGACCGTTTTTTTGCGCTCAAACGTCTAAAAGGAAATCAAATCAACATGACGAACTTAAAAGACAAAGTAGCTGCCGTCTTTGCAGCCTCCGGAGCGATCTCCGGCGCAGTCGCCAACGCCTGCTGGATCATGCCGCCCAACGCCTCGGCGCTATGCGGAGAGGAGGCGCCTTCCAGACACGGCTATTTGCCGCTGGAACAAAAACAGTTGGCGCCCATATCCCTCAGGCGTTAACTTAGGTAGCTAACTGTTCGTTTAATCGCCAAAACCAGCTACAATGTCAACACTAACCATTGCCAGGTATCCAGCACTACTATTGCTGGCCCTCTCCACTTTTGTATCCCGCAGCCAGACCGTCACCACCCCCAGAACTCCCAGCCCCGCAGCATCGGTCGCGCAGACGATCGGAATTTCGACGGTTACCGTCAACTATTCGAGACCCTCCGTCAAGGGCAGAAAGATATGGGGCGACCTCGTGCCCTATGGCTGGAACAAGCAGGGGTTTGGGAATGGGGCCGACGCTCCCTGGCGCGCGGGCGCCAACGAGAACACCGTCCTGCACCTGTCTCACCCCGCCACGATCGAGGGCCAGCAGGTTCCCGCTGGCGACTATGGTCTTTTCTTTGTCGTCAACCAGGACAATACCGGTGAGGTCATCCTCTCGAAGGACAGCAGGTCCTGGGGCAGCTTCTGGTATGATCCGCAGCACGACCAGATGAGGGCTAAAATTACCCTTCGGCCTGTCCCGATGACAGAAATGCTGACCTACGAATTTCAGAATATCAACAGGAACTCTGCCGAGCTGGCGCTCAACTGGGAAAAGCTGCAGTTCCCCATAAAGATCGAATTCGCCGTCGACGATATCGTGCTTGCCAATGCGGCCGAAGAGCTGAAAGGCCCGACGGGCTTCGGCTGGCAGGGGTATGCGAGTGCAGCCAACTATGCCGTCCAGAACAAGGTTGGCTACGACAAGGCCCTGGTATGGATCGATCAGGCCATTGCCATCAACTCGAATTTCACGACCCTAAAAACTAAAGCCGACATACTCGAAGCAACAGGCAAGGCAGCGGAAGCCGATGTCCTGAGGAAGGACGCGGTCGCTGTCGCCACGGAGGCCGAGCTCAACCAGTACGGCTACCAGCTGCTCGGCAGCAACCAGCAGGACAAGGCGATCGAGGTCTTCCTCCTCAATACGCAGCGGCATCCCAAAAGCCCCAACGCTTTCGACAGCCTTGGCGAAGGCTATGCGATCAAGGGCGACAAGAAGAACGCCATCATCAACTTCAAAAAGTCGCTGAGCATGAACCCGCCGGCCAATGTAAAGGCGAATTCCGAAAAATATCTGAGACAGCTGGGCGCGATGTAGTCATTTTCGTAAATTACGGAATAACTCTTGTCATATGACCAGCTATGACGCCATTGTCATCGGTTCGGGTATCAGCGGAGGCTGGGCGGCAAAAGAGCTCTGTGAGCACGGTTTGCAAACCCTGCTGCTCGAGCGCGGGCGGCCTGTAGAGCACCTGAAAGACTATCCAACGGCCACAAAGAACCCCTGGGATTTTCCGCATCGCGGCCGGCCGCCGCTCCAGACGCTGGAAGATAACCCCATCGTTGCCCGTTGTTATGCATTTGGCGAAGCAACCCAGCATTTTTTTGTAAAAGACAAGGAGCACCCCTATCTGCAGGAGAAACCGTTCGACTGGATAAGGGGCTACCAGGTGGGCGGAAAATCGCTGCTCTGGGCCAGGCAGACACAACGATGGAGTCCGTTTGAATTCGAAGGCCCGACCCGGGATGGTTTCGCGGTACCCTGGCCTATCGGCTATGATGACCTGGCGCCGTGGTACAGCCACGTCGAACGATTTGCGGGCATCAGCGGCAATAAGGACAACCTGCCGCAGCTGCCGGACGGCGAATTTCTTCCGCCCTGGGAGATGAACTGCGCAGAAAAGCACATCAGCGAGAAGATTATGCAACGGTATCCCGACCGGCCGGTGATCATCGGACGCTGCGCGCATCTTACGAAACCCCAGCCGATCCACCTCGAACAAGGGAGGGGCCAATGCCAGGCCAGGAACCTTTGCGAGCGGGGCTGTCCGTTCGGTGGCTATTTCAACTCGAACTCAACTACCATTCCCTGGGCCCAACGCACCGGCAGGCTAACACTCAAGCCTTTCAGCGTCGTGCATTCGATCCTTTATGACAAATCAAAAGGCAGAGCATCGGGAGTCCGCGTGATCGATACGAACACGAAAGCAGTGACCGAATACCAGGCGCGCATCATATTCGTCAATGCCGCCTGTCTCAATACCAACCTGATCCTCCTGAACTCGCAATCCGGCAGATTTCCTCATGGTCTTGGTAATGACAACGGTCTTCTGGGGCACTATATCGCTTTTCACAACTATCGGGGCAATATAACCGCACAGTTCAACGGTTTTCCCAACGGCTATTATTATGGCAGGCGTCCTACGGAAGTATTCATTCCCTCATTCCGAAATCTTCGGAAAGACGAGGGTCTCGGCTTCCGTCGCGGATATATGAGCTATTTTTCGGCGTCGCGCCCCGCCTCCTGGCTGAATGAAGGCGCCACGGGCATAGGCGGCGACTGGAAAGATTCGATCACAGAGCCGGGTCCCTGGAACATTGAAATGGGGATGCAGGGAGAGACCATTCCCAAATTCGAGAACCATGTACGCCTGAGCCCTGACCTTAAAGACGCCTGGGGCATCCCCCAGCTGGTCACATCTATTGCATATGACGACAACGACGACAGGATGGCCGCGGACTTCGTCCAGCAGGGCTCGGAAATGCTGGCGGCGGCCGGCTGCACCCATATCACCGGCTTTAACAACCACCAGAACCCTGGCCTCGATATTCATGAAATGGGCGGGGTTCGTATGGGCAGCGATCCCAGGACCTCCCTTCTCAATGAATGGAACCAGCTGCATACCTGCAGAAATGTATTCGTTACCGATGGCGCCTGTATGACATCGACCGGCAACCAAAACCCTTCTATAACGTTCATGGCGCTGACTGCCCGCGCAGCGAATTACGCGGTTGAACAGCTGAAAAAGCAAAATTTATAACGGGAAGTCGATTTCATCCCTGTTTTGCCGTATTCCACCACATTTTTATGGAATTCGTCGAAATTTTAGTCTGATCATCAGGGATAGGCCCTATATTTATTTATCAGCTATCAATAACCTTTTACCATGAAGATCCTTTTTAGTCTGCTGGCTGCCTGTTTACTCCTGTCCCCTTGTAGCGCAAGGCCATCCGGCCCCTCCCGATCTTATGTCTTCCAGTATGACAACGTGCTCGGTACATCGATGGAGCTAAAGGTCTTTACCGGTTCACGATCTGCATCCTCCCAGGCCGAGGCGGCCGTCCTCCGGGAAATATCCCGGCTGTCGGCTATTCTCAGCGGTTATGATACCAGCAGCGAGTTCAGCCGCTGGCTGCATACGCTTGGCACGCCAGTCCGGGTGTCGCCTGAGCTGTATGAGGTGCTGGCCCTCTTCGACCAGTGGCGGGTAAGGACCGATGGCGCGCTCGACGCCTCAGCCGAAGTCGTCACCAGGTGCTGGCGGCAGGCTGCGGCCCGGCAACGCCTGCCAACAAAGGAAGAGCTGGCAGCAGCCATTGCCCGGGTCCGGGAACAGCACTGGCGGCTGGACCCCGTGAACCATACTGCGACCCACCTCAGCACCGCTCCGCTGATGCTCAACTCCTTTGCCAAAAGCTACATTATCAGACATGCCGCCGACGCCGGCCTGGCCGCCGCCAGCGTGGACGCCATCGTGGTCAATATTGGCGGAGACCTGGTCATCGCCGGCAACCATTCCGAAAATGTCCTGGTCAGCGACCCGCGATCGGACGCCGAGAATGACCTTCCCCTCGACCGTCTTCAGCTAAACAACAGGACCGTTGCAACCAGCGGCAGCTACCGGCGCGGCGAGATGATCAATGGCAAGTGGTACTCCCATATTGTGGACCCGAGGACCGGAATGCCGGCCGGTGGTATATTGAGCGCAACCGTGATCGCACAGGGCGCGACCGACGCCGGAGCGCTGGCCACTGCCTTTAATGTCATGGGTACGGACGAAAGCGTAAAGCTCGCCGCAACCCTCCCCGGCGTCGACTATCTCATCATCACCAGCGACGGCAGAAGACTGGAAAGTCCGGGATGGAAGCAGATGGAATCGCCCGTCCCGGGCGCGTCGCAGCCAACCGCGGACTTCGAGCTCCTGATCAGCCTCGAGCTCAGCCTTCAGCAGGGGTTTGCAAAGCGGCCTTACCTGGCGGCCTGGGTGGAGGACGAGAACCACGCGCCTGTTCGCACGTTCGCGCTTTGGCACGGCCCGGAACGGTATCTGCCCGAACTAAGGTCCTGGTATCTCAAATATCGCGGTCGCTACAGCGCCGATAAAAGCTTTGCGGCCTCGGTCACCAGCGCTACCAGGTCTGCCGGAAAATATACGCTCAAATGGGATGGAAAAGACGACCAGGGAGCGCTCGTCAAGCCGGGAAAATATGTTATCAAGATCGAAGTTTCGCGCGAGCACGGAACCTATCAGCTGATGCGCCAGGAGCTCGAATGGAACAGCACTCCGCAGAAATATACGCTCAATGGCAACACCGAAGTCGCCGGCCTCTCGCTGGACTATAGAAAGAAGACCAATGAGAATTGACAAGCCGGCCTTGCGACGAAAGACCGCAATGCTGGCGCGCTGGCTTCACATTTATTTGAGCATGATCAGCTTTGCCATTGTCTTTTTCTTTGCCGCAACAGGGCTGACGCTCAACCATGCCGACAGATTTGGCGACGAGGCAAAGACGGTACAATTGAAGGGTAGCATGAACCTCGCCTGGGTGAAAGGCCCGGACACAACAGCTATAGTCCGGTCCGGGATCGTCTCCTATCTGCGTAAAGTTGAAGACCTGAAGGGCGAGCTCAGCGACTTCCGAATTGAAGATTCGCAGATTGGAGTATCCTTTAAAGGCCCCGGCTATGCTGCCGATGCATTCATAAGCAGATCAACCGGTGAATACGACCTGACGATAACAAAGGCCGGATTCGTTGGGGTCATCAACGATCTCCACAAAGGCCGGGATACCGGGCATACCTGGTCGGTCTTTATCGACGTCTGTGCGCTCTTGCTGGTCCTGGTCTCTCTGACAGGCTTTACGTTGATCTTCTATCTGAAAAAGAAAAGACTCAGCGGGCTTGCCGTTGCCGCATTCGGGCTGCTCATCGCCTGGCTGGTTTACAGGATATGGATAAAATAACCTTATTGATCTAAATAAAAACGCCACTCAAAATGAAAAATATCGTATTGCTCATCGCTGCCTTATACGCATTCTTTTCCGGCGGCCGCCTGCAGGCACAGACCCAGCTCACAGAACAACAATGGAAGGCGCTGGATGGCTATTTCCAGTCGACCCAGAATAAAGATATGGTGGTCAGGTTTACGCCCGGTCAAGGAGTCCTTCTTGCCAAACTGATGTGGAACAACAACGAGGTTCACCTGACGCCCGAGTCGGATATCGCGTTTACCAGTAAAGAAGCGGGCGACGAAGGACCCATCCATATCGTCTTCCACAAGGATTCCATCACCGGGGTCGCAGACAAGGTCGACGTAGCCCGCAACGGCCAGTGGGTACGGATCAAAGACTATCATCCGGTCGAGAAAAAGGAAATGGCCCACAGCCCCGCACAGCTGAAGGCATTTGAAGGCCTCTTTCAGCTGCAGGGCGGCGAAGCCGCCAGGTATATACAGTTCATGGTAAAGGGCAATGAGCTGATCCTGAAACAGCACTGGGACGATGCCCGCGAGATCCCATTCGTCCCCGAATCCGAGCTTAACTTCTTCACCAGGCAGATACCGCAGTTCACGCTCGCCTTCACGCGAGATCAGCAGGGCAATATCACGCAGGTGCTGGCATTTGGTCGCGACCTGTGGGTGAAGGCGAAAAAACCGTCGCTCAGTGCGGCAAAGCTAAAGGCTTATGAAGGTCAATTCCAGTCCGCCGATGATCCCGACAACGAGATCCGCCTGGTCGCTACTTCCAACGGTCTCAGGCTTATCCAGCCATGGGACAAAAAAGAGGTCGATCTGCAGCCCCTGACGGATACCTATTTTTATAAGGCAGAGCCTTTCTTTCCCCTGCAGATCACGGTGGGCCCTGATGGAAAAGTTAAAAGTCTTTTGCTGCTTGGAACGCAACGCTTCAACCCGGTTGTGCGCAAATGACAGGCCGCTACCTCTTCGAATGAAGGCCGATCAGGTTTCCTTCAGTGTCCTCTATCAGGGCGATGTAACCAAACTCTCCGACATTCGTTTTTGAGCGGAGTATTTTGCCACCGGCAGCATCGACCCGGCTTAGCTCGGCATTGATCTCTTCGGAAGCAAAATAAACCAGTACGCCGCCATAGCCTGGCTTTGCCTGTTCGATCTTCACCAGTGCGCCACCGACGCCTTTTTCATCTCCGGGGAAAGTGGCGTATCGCATGTCGGCATGCCGGTCGTTGCTCATCGGCAGGTCTGTCAGCTTGTAGTTAAAAACGGCTGTGTAAAACTTCTTTGCCCTGTCAAAGTCCGAGGTATAAATTTCAAACCAGTTGATCATAGTTTTTATTTTCAAAATTACCGGCCGGGGATCAGGTAAAATTGTAAAAAACCGACACCGCATTCGGGCTCCGCAGCAGAGCTACGATTCCCACTCAGGAAAGCCGGGCATCCGCTCGACGGCCTTGCGCAGATAGACGCCTGGCGTCACGCCCGAGAAAAGCCTGAAGTCGCGGATAAAATGGGACTGGTCAAAATAGCCGAGCGAGTGCGCGATGTCCGTGAGCGAACGAAACCTGCGCCTGCCGGGGTTGCGGGTGCTGCCGGTCCCGTCCCGGCGCAGCAGCGCCAACGCCGCCTGAAAACGAATGATGCGGGTATACAAGACCGGCGTAATGCCCGTATACGCAAGAAAAAGCCGTTCGAGCGAACGTTCGGACAGATTAAGATCAGACAGTACCTGCGGGAGCCTTTCACCTTGCTGCAGCTGCGCCAGCGCGTAGTTCAGCCGATCGTCGCCCAAGCCATGCTGACGCACCTGCTCCTCCAGGAATGCAGCCATACAAGAAACCTTTTGACGCACCGAACCGCAGTCCATTAGCCGCTCGCTCAATGACGTTCTAACGAGATTCCCCACATCCGTATTTTGATGGGTCAGCTCGTGTGCGTCCAGCCCAAATACCGACCTGATCGCCGCGGGCCGAAAGCTCGCGCCTATGTTTCGAAAACTATCCCTTATACCCAGCTGCCCGGCCTTCGTCGCCTGACCGAAAACAAATAATTGCGGCAGCCGCTCGCCCTCAAATCCGCTGATCGCTTCGGGCCTCTCCAGAAATATAAGCCCCGGGTGACCATTGGACATGACGGTGCAAGTTCGTTGTTCGGGGCTATCACCTTCCAGCACCCAGAAATGGGTGACGTAGTCTTTTAGAGAAGGAGGGGGTGTAAATATTTGGTAGTTCATGTCGAAAACTTGCGGCGCCAAAAATACAAACGATTTAAAAGCAATATGGATCCTATCCACAGGACGCACTGATTATTTGCTGATCGCCCTCAGCAACGGGCATACTTACGAAAAATTTGAGCTAACGAATTTTATCTCGCTGAACTTCAGCGGATTCAAGGGCAAACTCTCCAAGTACATCGAACATTTTAAAAAACCCGACCGTTAAAGTCGGCTCATCCGTCTAAAAGGAAAACCAGTACCACGAAGATCAGGGATTCGTTCGAGAAAAAGGCGGTATAACGTTGAGCCATGTTGCCGAAGCCGCCGCTTTCCTGGTGTCAGACAACGGCATCACCTTTAACAGCCATATTGTTGACGTAGATGGAGGAAGATTCAATGTGATTTGATAACTTGTAGGATGAAGCGACGCAAATTCCTGCAAAATACGCTGACCGCCGGCGCCGGCCTGATCTTATCTCCCAGTATCACCACAGCTGCACCGAAAAAAGTAATCGTTGCCGGAGCCGGCATCACCGGGCTTTGCTGCGCCTACGAGCTGATGAAGGCCGGACACGACGTCACCGTGCTCGAGGCCTCGGGCCGCTGCGGAGGCCACGTCTTCACCGGCCGCGACGGGCTGTCCGACGGACTTTACGCGGACTATGGCGCCGACCATATCACCAAACCGGGCTACGAATACTTTTTCGGGTATGTAGAGGAGCTCGGCCTGACGGCGATCCCCTACCCAAATGCGGAGAACTCGGAACACGCCTACGACAAGGACAAGCTGAAGGTCATCGACGGGAAGTTCTATACCGTGCAGAATCTGCAGGATCCCGTCATCCTCAGGGGCCTTGGGTTCAATGAACAGGAGGCGGAGTTCCTGTCGCAGCACCCGATGCACGAGTTCCCGTCCTTCTTCCTGAAGAAATACGTAGATCGCTTTACCGATCCCTTTCAGCCGTTTGGCGTTGGCTATGACGACTATGACAGGATCGCGATCGCCGAGGTCTACAAAAAAGAAGAAGCATCGGCAACTGCCCTGCGCTTCCTTGGAGGCAAGTATACGAACGCCCTCTACTACCTCTGGCGACTTTCGATCATGTATTCGCGTGGCATCCCGCTGTCCGAAGGCGAGACCTTTCGCCTCAAAGATGGCAACGAACAGCTGCCAATCGCCTTCGCCAAACGACTGGGCGACCGCGTGAGGCTCAAACACCCAATAACCGCCATCCACCATAGCTCAACGGGCGTGACGGTCAGATGCCGCCAGGCCAACGGGACCGGGCACCTGCAACTTTCCGCCGACGCGCTGGTCAATTGCATCAGCCTGCCCGTTTTTCAGAGCATTCCCATCACACCCGCGCTGAGCCCGGCCAAGCAATACGTCGTCGATCACCTCAAATACTCCTCCCATCCTTTTTATGTCTTCGAAGCCACGTCAAAATTCTGGCTCGACGAAGGCATTCCCAGCATCAATATGGAGTTTGAGCACCCGCTGATCAATTCCATCTGGCTGCAGGCTGCCGACGAAGACAGCGGCCACGTCGTCCTCAAGGCCTTTGGCCCCAGCGGATTCCCGCCGCAGCAGGTGCTGAAAGCCTTCCGCGAGGTCTATCCCGGCAAGAAGGACACGATAATTCAGGCCCTGACACTGGACTGGTCAAAGGACAAATATGCTCCCGTCTGCGAGATGGAGCCATTCCCCATCGGCGAGATGCACAAATTCTGGCCCCAGGTCCTGCAGTCGGACGGCCGCATCTATTTCGCCGGCACCTACGCGGACAATATGAGCCGCGGCATGGAGTCCTGCCTCCGCAGCGCGCGGCGGGTCGCGGGGGAGATCGATAAATTGTAATTCGTATCTAGCCTTAAAGGTAATCAATCAGTTATGGGAATTAAAATTTGATAATGTCTATTTTTTCCCTTAAATTATAGGAGAATATCAAATTGATCCGGCCCCGGGCCGCCCACCGTACAGCAGCTTCTACTGGGATCTTTCGACTTTTTGCTTAACCAAAACTAAAACACCATGAGAAAGTTTCTCCTGCATGCTGCTGCCTGTTGGTGTGTGCTTACATTACCACTCTCCTTATGGGCACAGCTCACTGTCACCGGCGCCGTCACTGATTCAAAGAACAATCCGCTCCCCGGAGCGACCATCAATCTGAAGAACGGCAATCTCTCCACGACTACGGACCTCGGCGGAAAATTTGCTCTGACCATTCCCGGGAGCAGAGGAGTGATCGTAGTCTCTTACATCGGATTCGGTCCCCAGACATTTAATGTCGATGCCAACAACAAGGCCTTGTCAGTTACCCTGACCGAAGAAGCCGGAAAGATGGAAGAAGTGATCGTAAGTGGCCTGGCCACCACTATCAAACGATCTAACCTCGCCAATTCGGTCGCCTCTATATCCAGTAAAGAGCTGATCGGTACCACTACCCAGGAGACGGTAGACGGCGCGCTGTATGGAAAATTTACCGGAGCGAATGTCTCCGCGAATTCAGGCGCCCCCGGTGGCGGGATATCGGTCAAGCTGAGAGGCATCACGTCAATCGTAGCCAATTCACAACCCTTATTTATTGTCGACGGTGTCTACTATGACAATTCGTCCATCAATGCCGGGTTGAACGTCATCTCGAAAGCCGCCGGCCAGGGCAACAATAACTTCCAGGACAACCCCTCCAACCGGATCGCGGACCTGGATCCGGAAGACATCGACCGGATCGAGATATTAAAAGGTGCTTCCGCAGCCGCCATCTATGGCTCAAAAGCTGCAGGTGGCGTCGTCATTATTACGACCAAAAGAGGGATCAGGGGCGCCCCCAGGGTCGAAATAGGGCAGACGATAGGAGAGCAATGGCAGCTGCGGAAATTAGGCCAGCGCAGCTGGGATACTGCAAAGGTCAGAAGCGCATTTGGAGATGCCGGTCTGGCCATCTATAATGCCAGCAACGGAAAGACCTACAACTACGAAGATGAATTATATGGTCGCCACGGGATAATGAACAATACCCGGCTGGACGTCAGCGGAGGCAGCGACAGAACGACCTATTATGCAGGGGTTACCTATAAAAATGACCAGGGCATCGTAAAACATACGGGCTATCAGAAAACCTCCTACAGGCTCAACCTCGATCAGAAGATCACCAACACCCTCGACGTTTCTTTAAATGTCAACTATGTGGAATCACGGGCAGATCGCGGATTCTTTAATAACGACAACACCAGCACGACCCTGGGTGTCTCGTTCGTCAGCACGCCCAGCTGGGTAAATCTCTATCCCGACGCCAATGGGAATTACCCCAATAACCCGGTCGCTCCTTCCAATTTTATCCAGACCAGGGATCTCATCACCAATAGAGAAAATGTGAACAGGACTTTGCTGGGAGGAGCGGTCAACTGGCGGATCGTCAGTTCGGAAAAGCACAGCCTGAAAGTCACGGCCAGAGGAGGTATAGATGACTATACGCTGGCAACGACAGCTATCTTCCCGAAAGAGCTGCAGTTCGAAAAAGGAGGTAATGGCACGAATGGCGCTTCCATCTTCGGAACGACGCTTTCGAAGAATTCGAACATCAATGCCTTTGTCGTTTATGATTTCAAACCGGGCACTTCCATGAGTTTTCGCACGCAGGCCGGCATAACCTATGAAAAGATCGATCAGAATACAGCGGTGAGCACGGCCACCCAATTGATAGGTACCCAGACCAATCTGAACCAGGCCGGTGCTATCCAGGTCGCTCAGAACAAGATCATTCAAAAGGACCGGGGATTCTTTGTACAGGAAGAATTTAATTACAGGGACATCGTGATCCTGACGGCGGGGCTAAGGGGCGACAAGTCCAGCCGCAACGGCGACGCCGATAAATTATATTATTACCCCAAAGCGTCCGGGGCGATCAATCTTCACAACCTGCCGTCATGGAGCTGGAGCGAGGTGAACCAGCTAAAGCTTAGGGCCGCCTACGGTCAGGCCGGTAATTTCGCGCCTTTCGGTGCTATCTATACGCCACTGGTCCCGGTAATTTTCAATGGCTCGACGGGTTCGCTGATCGGCCTCACCCAGGGTAACCAGAGCCTTGGCCCGGAAAAACAAAAAGAGCTGGAATTCGGACTCGATTTCGGCATACTGAAGAACAGGCTGACCTTCGAAGGCACTTATTATATCAGGACAGTGGACGATCTGTTGCTGAACGTGCAGGTCCCGGCTTCATCGGGTTTCTCCCTCGCGTGGAAAAATGTCGCTGCCATCCGGAATAAGGGCATTGAGCTTGGCGTGAATGCCCTCCCCGTGGTGACCGGTGACTGGAAATGGAATATACAGGTCCGGTTCTGGAAGAACACGGCCAAAGTGACCAGGCTGGACGTGCCGGCTTTCAATACCGGCGCTTTTGGGGCAACCCTGGGGACCTACCGGATACAAAAGGGTCAAAGTCCGACGATGCTTGTCGGGATCGCCGGCCCCGGTGAATCTAAAGATGCGGAATCGGGTCTTCACACATTCGGCGACGCCGAACCCGATTTCCAGTTTTCCTGCGGCAATACAGTTAGCTGGAAGAATTTTGAATTCACTGTCCTGGTGCACTGGAAAAAAGGCGGCGACAACATCAATCTGACGACCCTCCTTAGTGATATCTTCGGGACTTCCCCCGACTTTGACAAGAAATCGCTGGACCCGACAGGGCAGCTGTCCAATGGCCCCTATCGACTGTCCCAGCTGGGTGTATCGGCCCGCACATGGATAGAGGACGCTTCCTATTTCCGTGTTCGCGAGATGGGACTTAGCTACAGACTGCCGAAGGATCTCATCAAAGGAATATCGCTCATCAAAGTAGGCGTGTCGGCGCGAAACCTCATAAATATTTTCAAGTACAACAGCTATGATCCGGAAGTATCCAATTTCGGAACCAATGCCATTTCCAGCAACGTGGAAGTTACACCTTTCCCATCCGCAAAGAGTGTATACTTCAATATATCTGTCACCTTCTAAACCGATAATCATGAAACTTTCAATATATATACCGCTCTTTTCATTGGCCGCCACGCTGGCCCTTTCTTCCTGTAAACAGAATATGATCAACGACCCCAATAATCCGGGCGCGGGGACCATTACCGTAAATGCCTCCCTGGGAGAGATACAAAACCTCGTCGACGGGATAGAATCCGGAATGAGGGACAACCTGGGTAACTATTTCGACGGAGTAGGGGTTATAGGCCGCGAATTCTATCGCTATTCCACTTCTGACCCGCGATTTACCTCCGATCTCTTGGGAAAGGGCAGCGCGGTGCTGGACAATAATACATTCTATACGACCAACCCATTCGATGCACGTTACCGGGTAGTAAAGAATACCAACATCCTCATCAAGGCCCTGCAAAACACGAAAGCGGCCGTCACGGACGCTCAGCGCAAAGCCGGCATCGCCTATGCACAAACGATTCAGGCCTACCAGCTGTTAATGGTGTTCAACCAACAATATGCCAATGGGATACGGGTCGACGTATCAGACCCCGATCACCTCGGCCCCTTCCTGTCCAAAGACGCCTCGCTCAGCGCTATCCAGGACTTGTTGAATAAGGCGAATGCCGACCTGAAAGGCAACAGCGCCACGCTACCGTTCACTACAAGCCTCTTCAGCAATGTGGCCAGTGATTTCTCCATGCTCAATAGGGCTTTCGCGGCTAGAGTTGCGGTCTACCGGCAGGACTGGGGTCAGGCCGGTTCGGCACTTTCGGAATCCTTCTTCGATATGAATGGGAAATTGAACAATGGCGCCTGGCATCTATTTTCGACAGCGGGCGGCGACCAGCTGAACCCTCTGTTCTTCCCGCTGAACTCCAATGGCGAGACGAGGGTGGTGGAGCCTTCGTTCATTACGGATGCAGCAGCGGGCGATGCCAGGGTGACCGCAAAAACGAGCAAGCGCACGTCTACCGCTTTCCAGGACGGCCTGCAAAGCGACTACGATTTCTATGTCTACCAGACGAACGTCGCGCCGATCCCCCTCATCAGGAACGAAGAGCTCATTCTGATCTATGCGGAAGTGCAGGCCCAGCTGAACAATCCCGGCAATGCGAAGAATGCGATCAATGTGATCCGGAATGCTGCGGGTCTCGCCAACTACTCGGGTGGGACAGACCTGTCCAGCCTCATCGACGAGATCCTGAATCAGCGGAGGTATTCGTTATTTGGCGAAGGTCACCGCTGGATCGACATGCGGAGGTATAATAAATTAGATCTATTGCCCATAGACAGACCGGGCGACCATATCTGGACGCAGTTTCCGCGGCCGGCTACGGAAAGCTGACCCCTCGCGAATAGGGTAATTCAAAGCCAATACAATTGATCAAATAGCCAAAATCCTTTACTTCGCAAGTCGCGGGACGCCGGATATTACATTATGAATGAGACACATAACGATCCCTTATCCCGCCGCAAATGGCTGGGGCTTGCCACTACTGCCACCGTTGGTTCAACACTGCTGACCCCCGCCCTGAGGGCCGCACCACCCGCCAGCCACGCAAAGGACGTCGGCGCCCGCATCTACAATATCCGGGACTTCGGGGCAAAGGGGGACGGCAATACCCTCGACACCGCCGCCGTCCAGGCAGCCATCGACGCCTGCAATAAAGACCAGGGCGGGACGGTGCTGGTGCCGGCCGGCCGCTTTGTCATCGGCACGGTTGAACTGAAGAGCAATATCATCCTTCATATCGCCGCCCAGGGCGTCCTGCTGGGCAGCGCAGACGGCAAGCAGTACCACGCGGCCGACGCCATTCCGCTCATCGGCGACTCCACCCTGGCCGACGGGAATGTGGGACTGCTGTACGCAGTAGGAGCGGAAAACATCACCATCGAAGGGCAGGGAACCATCGACGGCCAGGGCTCGCAGTTCAGAAGCCCGTCCAAAGACGTGCTGCCACCGGCAGGCATTACCGGCAGCCACCGGCCCTATCATTTGCTATTCTATCAATGCCGGAACCTCACGGTCAGGGACATCTTTCTCCTTAAAAGCGCCTTCCATTCTGTCCGGGTGATCCAGTGCGAATTTGTAAAGATGGAAGGACTGCATATCTATAGCAAGGTCATCCACAATAACGACGGCTTTCACTTTATCAGCAGCAGGTACGTACACATCAGCAATTGCGATATCCAGTGCCAGGATGACGCCTGCGCGCTGTTTGGCAGCTGCCAGTTCATCACGGTGACCAACTGCAGCTTTAGCACCCGGTGGTCGGTATTCCGTTTTGGAGGGGGAGTGGCGGAGAATATCACCGTCTCCAACTGTCTGATCTACGAGACCTATGGATGTCCCATCAAGCTACGCTGTGGCCCCGGGTCCCGGTTCGAGAACATCTCCTTTTCCAATATCGTGATGAAGGACGTCACCGGTCCTATCTCGCTGGGAGCAGGCCCGCAGCCTTCGCGTCCGCAGTCGGATGCGCAACCTACGCATCCCGCGGCGGCTTCGCTGCCACCCGGCATTCTCCGCAACATCTCCTTCAGCGGGATCCGCGCCACGGTGGTAAAACCGGTACAATTAAGGGATGCCGAGATCACCAGCAACTACAATCCGGGAGAGGTCTTCTCCTGTATCGTCCTCAATGGCGTGGACTCAGCGGTGATGGAGAATATATCGTTCAACGACGTGCATGTAGAGTTTCCGGGCGGGGGAACGGCCGAACAGGCCGCCGTAAGGGACGTTCCGAAGATCGCAGGAGAATATTTCCAGCTGGGAGTGTTGCCGGCCTATGGCCTCTATGCCCGCAATGTGAAAGGGCTCACGCTGCACAATATCCGGTTGACCATGGCGAGCACCGACTACCGGCCGGCCGTTATCTTCGACCACGTGGAGGACGCGGCCATCAATGGCCTTAGCGCCCAGGGCGTGAAGGCAGCCGAATCAATGTTCCGGTTCATTGAAAGCAGGGACGTGCTGTTGACCGCAGTGCGCGTGCTCGCGCCCACCGATGTGTTCCTCCAGGTGGAAGGCGCGGGCTGCAGCAATATCAAGATCGACGGGGGAGACCTGTCGAAAGCCGCTACACAGCTCGCATTTAAAGCCGGAGCCAGCAAAGAGGCCGTTAAATCCTAAACTACACAAATGAAGATCAGCTTTTTCTTAATTATTGTCGCTTTGACTGTAGGGACCGCCAAAGCGCAGCCTCTACGCGACCGCCAGGCCGCCGATGAGGCCCTCAACGGCTGGTGGCCTGCTACTATGAAAGACCATGACGCACGCCTGACCTGGTGGCGCGACGCCCGATTTGGCATGTTCATCCACTGGGGCGTCTATTCCCGCGCCGGCGGCGAATGGAAAGGACACAAGGTAGACGGCTACGCCGAGCACCTCATGCGAAAGGAGAAGATCAGCAAGGCTGAATACCTGGAGCTGGCGCATGGCTTCGATCCCGTAAAATTCAACGCCGACGAGTGGGTCCTGCACGCAAAGCTGGCCGGTATGAGATATATCATCATTACCTCCAAGCACCACGACGGTTTTGCCATGTACGATTCAAAAGTTTCCGACTTCAATATCATGAAGCAGACGGCCTGGAAAAAAGACCCCATGGCCGCGCTTTCCGCCGCCTGCAAGAAGTATGGGATGAAATTCGGCTTTTATTATTCCCACGCATTTGACTGGGAGCACCCCGACGCGCCGGGCAACGACTGGGAATACAATAACCCGGGAGGCGATAAGGGCCTGTATGGCGGAGTCCGCTGGTATGATCTTCACCCCGAGCTGTTAGACAAAGCGCGACACTATGTCGATACCAAAGCGATTCCGCAGATCAGGGAGCTGATCGGGAAGTACCATCCCGATATCTTTTGGTTCGATACACCCAGCAAATTGCCTTTCTCCGAGAACCTGAGGATCCTGCAGGCTATCCGTGCGGTCGACCTCCACGTCGTCGTGAACGGTCGGCTTGCAAGAGATGGCGATACTAACTTTGGCGACTACAAAAATACTGCCGATCGCCCCGCGGAGTTCTTTCCCGTGACCGGCGACTGGGAGGCCATACCCACCACCAACGAATCGTATGGCTATCATAAGTTCGATAGCAGCCACAAACCCGTGGGCCATTTTATCCGGCTGCTGGCAAAGGCGGCGTCCCGCGGCGGCAATCTGCTGATGAATATCGGCCCCAGAGGCGACGGGACCTTCGACCCTAAAGACCTGCGCATCCTGCAGGGCATCGGAAAATGGATGGACACCAACGAAGAAAGCATCCGCGGCACCACGGCGGGTCCCTTGCCGCTGCAGAACTGGGGCGTGTCGACGCTGAAAGGGAAGACTCTCTATCTGCACGTCTTCAGCTGGCCGTCAGACGGCAAGCTCTATGTGGGCGGATTGTCGGGCACTACCGGTGATATTTATCTATTGTCCGATGCACGGCGCAGGACGCTCGCGTCGTCTCCGGCGGGCAAAGACCTCGTCGTCGACGTGCCGCTGGTCGCACCCGATACGGCTGATGCGGTGATCGTGGTGCAGCCTGTCGCCGCCATTGCATCCGGCGCCGGACCGTCTGATTCAGTCCAATACGCGGCGCCGAATATCCCGCTGACCCGTCTGTTGGCGTTCGATGCGCGACTGCACGGGAAGGGCTTTTCTTTCGGCGACGGAAAAAGAGACCGTTACTATGTAGACGGCTGGAGCAGCAAAGACCAATACCTCAGCTGGGATCTCCGTACCGTAGCGCCAGCGACCTACCATATGATCATCACCTATCGGACAGGGGAGTATGGTGGCACATACCGATGGGAGATAGACGGTGCGTCGTCCGGAGAGCAAACGATCCCCGTCGGGGGCGCGGACGAGGTCGTCACGGTGGACCTGGGTACCGTCTCGCTGGCGGCGGGTGTCCATGAGCTGAGCATAAAGGCTGTCGATATCGCCGGGCGCCAGCTGATGCGGCCGTTGGAGGTCCGGCTCGAGAAATAGCTATCCGTTAATGGCGATCATAAAGATCACAAAAACATAAGCGCAAATGGCCAGCAGCGGGAACAGCGCGGAAATGAGCCGGTTAAGATGAAAGACTTTATAACTGAAAAAGGTCAGCATCATCAAAACCACCGGATAACAATTGATCAGGAAGAAGATCAAATAGGTTTGACCGAGGTTCTGGGGGTGATCGAACAGGAAGATCGAAACAAAAAGAACAAAGGGCCACGCGAAAATTCCCGCCAGACTTATCTGATTAAGTTTAACGATCCATCGGGGAAGGTCATTATTCTTAAAAATGAAATTAAACAGGTTCGTCAGCATGTCTAAATATGCAAACGAAATTGTCCAATAATTATTTTGCTATCGCCAGGATCATTTCCGCCAGCAGCTGTGGCTGCTCCATAGTGATCATATGGCCGCCGGGCAGCACCCGTATGTCCACGCCATATCGGCTTACTCTTTCCTTTGCCAGCGTCACCTGCCTGGGCTCGAACTGATCTTTGTCGCTACCGACGACGATAAAACGGACGTCGCGGTGCATTTTTTCGACGATCGTCGCGAGGTTGAGGCGTTCTCCGTTGGCCTTGTGCTCGTCGACAAAACCGGCAGCGTAGTGAAGGAACAGCATCCCGTTGCGTCTCCGGACCGCATCGCGTACTTCGGCGAGCTCGGCCTCCGTCACCTGGTATCTTTTACCCCACATGCCTTTCAGCATCCGGTTGAATGCAAAGTCCGAGTTCTGGGCTCGCATGACGCCTCTTTTCCCAAAACTGGTCTTGAGCAGCGGCGTCGTGAAGATCGGATGCGAATGCCCGTCCGTAAAATACCCGCCATTGATCAGCAATACTTTTTTGATAATGGTGGATGGCTTTATCCCTTTCTCTCTCTTTTCCTGTTGTCTCCGCAACAGCTCCATCACCACCAGCGAGGAATAGTCGAACGTAACGACAAAGGTGGAATCGATACGATGGTACTTCCATAAGGCTTCCACCAGGTCTGCCCGTTCAAAGGTAGAGTAAGTATAGTCTTCGGGCTTGTCTGACTCACCCTGACCGACGTATTCGACAAACAATCGATTCAGCTGATCCCGCTCTTCGATCAGGGCGTCGATCTTCGACCAGTCGTAAGAACCGATCGGAAACCCCGGCAGGAAGGTGACGGCATATCCCGGGTCATTCCCCGAAGGGACGAGGTATCTATTAAAAACGAATATACCGGCGTCCTGGCTGGATATTCTTTTGCCTGCTGTATCATAAGGCAGGCGCGTACCCGAACTAAACCATTCTTTTGCTGAGACAATGTTCCTGGTCGCGTGATCAAATGATGTGGACATATTGGTTCGTATAAGAACCCAAAGTTCCGAAGAGGCCATAGTCTAGCCGATAACTAAAATTGCTATTTTGACTGCAGCCGGTATTGGGTGGGGTAGACGCCCGTTTTCTGGAAGAAGAGGCGGCTGAAGGACTGGCTGTTGTCAAATCCCAGCTGGTCTGCAATATCAGCCACAGGCATCACACTATCGGCAAGCAGCACCCGGGCCTTCTCTATCCGCAGGTGCTGGATATACTGGTAGGGCGACAGACCGAAGGCGGTGCGGAACAGCCGTAAAAAGTGGAACTTCGACAGACAGGCCTCTGCCGCCAGCTGGTCGAGGCTTACTTCGCCGCAAAAGCCCGAACGGAGGACGTCCATTGCACGGGAGAGTCGTTTGTACAACTCGATGCGCGTCGACCTCCTGACGGGCGGCAGGTTGTTTACGATCTCGGCGATATGGTGGTACTGCTGCAGATGATAGATCAGCAGAGCGGACATCTGCTCCTGAAATTTAAGTCTGTTGTACCTCTTATCTTTCTGGGACTCCAGAAGCGCCCTGACCATCGAGTTGAAGGTGGCATCCCGGCGGTGCAGCTGGTTAAAGAACAATACCGGGGTCAATTGTTTTTCCGTGCCTGCATCCAGGATGCGGTGGGTTGGGGTCACCAGGGAATTCAGGACTGACTCGCCTAAGAATTCCCCGAAATGGATATTAAAGGTCTCGGTATCGCCCGGGCCTTCCCCGACCTGCAGCGTATAGGGCTGATGGTGATTGCTGACGAAATAATTGTCCCCGTCGATGCGGGTCGTCTGCCGGTCCACGCTGCAGGAGCTATTTCCTCGAAGGTTCAGGAAAAAAGAGAACGGTCCGATGATATCCGGGCGGTAACATTCCCTGACGGTGGTATGAATGACGACACTGGGAAAACCTTCCGTCTCCAGCGGAAGATTGCCCCATCCCAGCCGGTTGCTAAACCCCTCGGCTATTTGGCTTTTCAGCCAGGTAATATCGGGAAATTCATGCAGGATCATAGTAGTAAGTTACGTATTTTGCGCAAAACTCCCCAAATCGCACCCTATGCGGCTATTCTATCCAATTCTTTTGATAACCATGCTCCTTTCCTGCAACGAACGAAAGAAAGTTGCTACGTCCGAGGTCGAGCCTTCAGAGCCCAAAGGAACGTTCTACCCCGTTTACCAGCTGTCCCCAACCACTACCGCCTTTGTCGTCGACTTTTCCGAGAATGATAAAAAGGGATGGGTGGATTCGGTCTTCGACCGGATCGTCCAAATCGATAGCAGCGGCGTCTGCGATATGCCTGATTGCAGGGTATACGACAGCTCGGGCGCATACAACCTGGTCCAAAACGACCGGCTGACGGCGGAACTGAGAAAACGTTTCGACAAGGAATATTTTATCTACGGAACGCAGGGCAGCACCAAGGCATCCATAAGATCCATCGTCTTTGGCCTGGACCAATGCAGGACCAATATCGTTGCATTTTGCCTGGACAGTCTTTCGTCGATCGGACATCCGGTCTTTTGTTCTGACAAAAAAATTGACCTTCAGTACGCAAAGGACTATGGCGCAGTCGAAAAGAATATCCAGTCCTGGCTCTCGAAAAAGCCCGCGGACTACAAGGACAGCATACAGGAGAAGGTGCTGGGGAATGCAGGCAACTACTACTTCACCTATAACGATGATTTTTTGTGGGGGAAAAAGGAGGAGGATGCAAAATGTAAGTTCCCGGCGCGAAGCATTTACAAGATTAGTGGCGCCGACAGCGTCAGCGTTTTCTGGTCGGACGGGCTCGATCTCTTTGGCATACCATGTGACTAAAACGATCAATAACACAACATTATGAAGTTCACCAAATTGGTTGTCAGGCCCTGGGGCGCCCTGGAATTTCGCCATGCTCGACGGGCAGATCGGCATCCGGGTCCAGCAGTGGACCTGGAGGGCGGCATGTTTACCTGACAGGAATTAGTGCGATCAATACTGACACAAATACGATAATGTATGAAAGCCTTATTGACCACCTTGATACTTTTTATCGATCTATCTCTTTTTGCCCAGGAGCTTTACAAGGTAACGATACCGGGCACCGCATTTTTTATAGGCGACCGCAGCGTCCCAGCCAAATTTACAGACCGCGCCGATGGCCGGTATTTTCAGGGAAAAGCTTCCGGGATCATCAAGTTAAATGCCACGCTCAACCTGCCTCCGCAGATCGCGGCAAACCCAGGGATGCAACGGCTGGTACTTCATTTTCGCGCGAACTTTGGTGATCCATCGTTGCACGCTGTCAAAATTCTCAACGGATCAGCCACCCTTATACAGATAGACAAAGACCTTACAGGGAATTACACCGCCGCAGAAGTAAAGTCGTATAACGTTTGGGAATGGCCTGGTTCGGTAAAAATCCCTTCGGGGTCGGTCATCAGCCTGGAGGTGAGCGTTCCCGGCGGCTTTGAAGGCGGGTTCAGTCATGGAGTATTCGTGCTCAACTCTGTAGAAATTGGCTACGCTGCCAAATTCGTGAAGCTGGGCAAGGTCGCATCTGCTGCGCCGCCGCTTGCCGCGTTAGCCGCAGCTCCGCCCCCGGTATTATCCGAAGCATCAAAAGGCGTGATCTACGGGATCGATGATAGCAATAACCTCGTATGGTACCGCCATACCGGGTGGACAGACGGCAGTTTCCGCTGGGCGACGGATAAAGGCAGGACCGTCGGGACCGGGTGGAACACCCCGTACGTTTTCCCTGGTGACAACGGCGTGATCTATACTATTAACAACAATGGAGACCTATCCTGGTATCGCCATACAGGATGCGAAACCGGCAGCTTTCTCTGGGCCGCGGGCAGCGGCAATACGGTTGGCAGGGGATGGCATTTCAAACAGGTATTCTCTGGCGGCAACGGCGTCATCTATGCGATCACCTACGCCGGCGAATTGCTATGGTATCGCCATCTGGGATATACCGACGGCAGCTTTCGATGGGCAACGCCACAAGGCAGCAAGGTCGGAACGGGCTGGAACTTCGAACACGTATTCTCCGGCGGCGACGGCGTCATCTATGCGGTCACGTCGACCGGCGACCTGCTATGGTACCGCCATCTGGGATACTACGACGGTAGTCTCCGCTGGGCAACACCATCAGGCAGCAGGGTAGGGACGGGCTGGAACGTCAACCAGGTGTTCTCTGCCGGCGACGGGCTGATATATGCTGTCGGTTCCAACGGCGACCTGCTATGGCATCGCCACGATGGGTTCCGGGACGGTACAGTCAGATGGGCCTTCGACCATGGAAAAAAAGTGGGTACGGGATGGAGCCTAAAGCAAATGTTCGCCCATTGAACGGGTTATTTCCGGATTCGGGCGGCCATAGGCCGAATGGCCATTTTATCGGATATTAGCCCGTAAATTGACAATTAAGCGTAGCAGAATGCAAATTCTGGTGGCTTCCCATTACTGAAAAAAATCTACCATTGTAACCGGCTATATGAAGAATCTGAAAAAACGACTTCAACAAGGAGAGACCCTCCACGGCTGCTGGCTCAACCTCGGCAGCTCTTTAACCGCTGAGATCGTCGGAATGTCCGGCTTCGACTGGGTGCTCATAGACCTCGAACACGGGGCAGGGGTGGAGAAGGACGTGCTCTATCAGCTGCAAGCCCTGGAACACACTCCCGCAGCGGCCATCGTGAGGGTCGAAAGCGGTCAGCGCCAGCGGATCCACCGCATACTCGATCTCGGCGCCGAGGGGATCATGGTTCCCCGGATCGGCAACGCAGCAGAGGCGGCAGCGATAGCCGGCAGCCTGCACTATCCCCCCGATGGCAGCAGGGGGATCGCCAAAATGGTCCGCGCCAGCGGTTTTGGGCAGAACTTCTCCGAATACTATAAGAGCGGAAAGGAAAATATCCTCGGCATCGTCCAGATCGAGACCGCGGAAGTGCTGCACCACCTGGACGCGGTCGCCGCAACGGAGGGCATCGACGTCCTTTTTATCGGCCCTTCCGATCTGTCCATGGAGCTCGGCGTCTTCGGTCAGCTGGATCATCCCCTGTTCAAAGACGCGCTGAAGGCCACGGTGAACGCGGCCCAAAAAGCAGGCAAGGCCGTAGGCATACTCCTTCAAAACCCCGACGACTACAGGACCTTTCACGAGCTCGGCATACGGTTCATCGCCTGCGGCGCCGACGGCACCTTCGTGTCGCAGGGCGCAACGAATATGGCTAATAAGTTAAAGGGCTTTTTATGATCTCCTCCGCCTTCTTCACCGACCCGCTCTTTATATTATTCGTCGGCGTCGTCATCGTGGTGGGAGGCATCATCGGTCTTAAATTACATCCCTTTCTTGCGCTGCTGCTGGGGGCGCTGGTGGTGGCGCTCATGACTCCCGGTCCGACGAAGAGCGTCGGGGAGAGGATAGCGACAGAATTTGGTAATACCTGCGGAAAGCTGGGCATTCTTATCGCCATGGCAGCCATCATCGGGAAATGTATGCTGGAGAGCGGAGCCGCGGAAAGGATCGTCCGATCTTTGTTAAAGCTAACGGGCATCGACAAAGCGCCAATCGCGTTCTTAGCCGGCAGCTTCTTTATCGGCATCCCCGTCTTTTTTGATACCGTGATCTTTTTGATGGTCCCGCTGGCAAAGGCGATGACCATGCGCATCGGAAAGAACTACCTGCTGTTCATTCTCGCCATCATGGCCGGGGCATCGATGGCCAATTCACTGGTACCACCCGCTCCCGGGCCGCTGTTCCTGGTCGGCGAAATGCAGACACCGATCGGCATGATGATGATAGGAGGATTTCTGTTGGGGCTTGTCACCATTTCCGCGGGATATCTTTTTGCGTTGTATGCCAACAGGAGATGGCCGATCCCGCTGAGGGACTCGCTGGATGCGCGGCTCGAGGACATCCGGGCCGCTTCGTTGCGGGAAGATAAGCAGCTCCCATCGCTGTGGTTTTCCCTGCTGCCCATCCTGATCCCGCTGGTGCTGATCTGTATGAATACGGCGCTGACCTCGATGGCTACTGCACCAGGCGGCATTGTCCGGCTCTTGAAATTCCTGGGGGACAAGTATATTGCCTTATCAGCAGGCGGCGCGGCTGCCCTGGTCATGCTCGCCCTGCAACGACGGACCGACCGGCAGGGGATGACGGCCTTTGTTCAGGCAGCCTTGATGAGCGGGGGAGCGATCATCCTGATCACCGCAGCTGGCGGCACTTTCGGAGGCATGCTCCAGCAGAGCGGGATCAGCGCCAGGATCGCGCACCTGACGAGCGGCTACCAGATGACCCTGATCCCGCTGGCATTCCTGGTGGCGGCGGTTGTCCGTACGGCGCAGGGATCGGCAACCGTGGCCGTGATCACCGCGTCGGGCATGTTATCGGGTATGGCTATTCATGGACACCTGGCCTACCATCCGCTGTATCTGGGGCTGGCGATCGGCTGCGGGTCAAAGCTGGTGCCGTGGATGAACGACGCAGGCTTCTGGATCGTCTGCAAGATATCCAACCTGACGGAAGGAGAAGCGCTGAAAACGATCGCGCCCATGCAGACCATCATGGGTATAGCGGGACTCATCGTCATCCTCATTGCCGCGAGGTTTTTACCTTTGGTCTGAAAAATAATACAACTATCATCTGAATATGGAAAAAATTGGATTTATCGGACTCGGGATCATGGGCAAACCCATGGCCCTGCACTTAGTATCGGCGGGCTACGAAGTATTGGTCCTCGAAAAGAATAAAGCATCCGGCGAGCTGGTGGCCGCCGGCGCACGCTCTTTCCCTACGGCAGCGGCCATTGCCCAAAACTGCGACGTCGTGATCACCATGCTTCCGCAGTCGGATGACGTGGTGGACGTCCTCTCTTGCAAGGACGGTGTCCTCAGCAGCATCCGGCAGGGAGCCCTTTTTATCGACATGTCTACGATCGAGCCTTCATCGGCAAAATCCATTCACGAATGGATGCAGGAGAAAGGCGTGTCAGCGCTGGACGCACCCGTTTCAGGCGGGCAGACCGGAGCGGAGGCCGCCACCCTTTCCATCATGGCGGGCGGATCGGAGCAGGCCTTCCAGCGCGCCCTGCCTTTGTTGCAGGTCATGGGGAAGAATATCGTGCTCGTCGGAGGGCCGGGGGCAGGACAGATGACAAAGGCCTGCAATCAAATGATCGTAGGCATGACCATACAGGCCGTGGCCGAGGCGTTCACGCTAGCCCGTAAGGCCGGACTGGACCTCGAAAAGATGCGGGAGGTCCTGCTGGGCGGATTTGCACAGAGCCGTATCTTGGACCTGCACGGCAAAAGGATCATCGATCGGAATTTTGCGCCGGGTTTCAGGATCAGGCTGCACAGAAAAGACATGAACATAGCGCTGACCACGGGCAAGGAGCTGTCCGTTCCCCTGTATGGCACCGCCCAGGTGGCCGCGCAGATGGATGCGCTACTGGCACAGGGAAAAGGCGACCTCGACCATAGCTCGATCGCACTGCTGATGGAGCAGCTGGCTGGGATCTAAAACTACTACGAATGACCATGAAAGGACCAAAGATCAGGGAAATGATCATTACGCCGATCGCCATCGTCGATCCGCCGTTGCTGAATGCCGCGGGACTACACGCACCCTACGCTCTTAGGAGTATTGTGGAGATAATTACTGATGACAACATCTCGGGCGTTAGTGAGATCCCCGGGAATATCCATATCGACGCCGCCCTGGCGTCGGCCAGAGAGCTGCTCATCGGCAAAGACGCGTCGCAGCTCAACGGCATACGACATATGCTGACGACAGTTTTTGGTCGCGAGACGGCAGCCGAGCGGGGTGACGCGCCCTGGGACCAGCGAAAGCTGGTACATATCTTCAGCGCCATCGAAGTCGCCTGCATGGACATCATCGGCAAGGTGACGGGGCTACCGGTTGTCGATCTGCTGGGAGGAAGGATGCGGGACAGGGTGCCTTTTGCGGCCTATCTTTTTTACAAATACGCGGGCGCAGGAGGGCAGCTGGAGTTTGGCATCGACCCTGACGCGAGCGGATGGCCGGCCGCCCGCCAGGCAAAAGCGCTGGATCCCGCAGGGATAGTGGACCAGGCGAGGGCCATGTGCAAGGAATTCGGCTTTCATTCCATTAAATTGAAAGGCGGCGTCTTCGAGCCGGGGGCGGAGGTCGACGCCATGTTCGCCCTGCGCAACGCCTTTGGTCCCGGAATGCCGCTGCGCATCGATCCCAATGCCATCTGGAAGGTAGAAACGGCCATCCGGTACGGCCGGGAGATGGAGGGGCTGCTGGAATACCTGGAAGACCCTACCAGGGGACAGGCAAATATGGCCGAGGTCAGAAAGGCCGTGAAGATCCCACTGGCCACCAATATGTGCACCACCTCCTTCGAGGACATCCCGGGAAGCGTTGCGCTGGGCTCCGAAGACATCATCCTCAGCGACCACCATTTCTGGGGAGGCCTACGCGCCTCCATGGAGCTGACCAGGATTTGCGAGACCTTCGGGCGCGGTCTCTCCATGCACTCCAACAGTCATCTCGGGATATCGCTGGCCGCCATGGTTCACCTGGGCGCCGCCCTGCCGCAGCTGCCCTATGCCCTCGATACTCATTACCCCTGGCAAAGAGAAGAAGATGAAGTGATCATCGGAGGCCGTTTTAGATTCGAGGAAGGATCGGTTGCCGTTCCCCGTGAACCGGGGCTGGGTGTCGAGCTCGACAGGCCCGCGCTGGCCAGGCTGCACCAGAATTATCTCAAATGCGGTCTGACCAGGCGGGACGACGAGGTGGAGATGCAAAAAGTTGCTCCCGGCTGGAAGTTCCAGGCGGTGCGGTGGTAGCCTGTCACTGTAATGTGATCGCCAAAGCGCTCCCCGTTGTCGGGCTGCTGGTCAGACTAACGGGTGTTGCTGTGCCGCTTTGATCTATTCTCCAATACATAGCCGTCGAATTTACCGTTCCGCAAACATATATATCACCGGACGTCTGATCTATCGCCAGCCCGGTACCGCCAGAGAAAGTGCCCGTGCTCAATGGAGCCTGAAGGTCGAAGGATGCATTCCAATACGTTATTTTCTGGTTGGCGAAGTCTCCCGAAGTCCCGGCAAGGATCGCCTGGCCGGAAGAATTGGTTGCAACAGACATGGCGTCCGAGTTGGTTCCCGTAACGATAGTCTGTTTGACGTTGTTCTTCCAGTAGATTGCTGTTTGCGTAGGTGGCGTGGAATTTACCCCGACCGCATGCACATTTCCTCCCTGTACCGCAATTGCATTTATACGCGAACTGGCAGGAGCGCCCGGAATAGTCGTCAGCACACCGTTCAGCCAATAGGTAGCGCCCCCTGTTGCCCCATTGGGTATGTATACGTCTGTACCCGAAACGAATATACCCGAAGGTTGGCCGGAACCAAGTGATGTGACCACACCATTCTTCCAGTAAAACCCGGTATGGGCGAATTGCCCCGAAAAGCCGGCTACATAAACGTCCGTGCCCGACGCAGCAATTCCGACAGCACGGGCGTTGTCCGATCCATCGGTAAGGGTGGTAAGAACCCCATTCTTCCACGATTCGGCAACCGTCCGGCCGGTCGTAGGGCTGATACCGTAACCACTGACGTATATGTCTGTACCAACGATTACGATTCCGGTAGCAACCGTTCCCCCTGACAATGTTGTAAGCAGCCCATTCTTCCAATACGCAGCCTGGCCGTTGGCAACCCCGGCTACATAGATGTCCGCAACTACATCGGGTTTGAATAAAGAATTATTTTGCTTGCCCGGACTCAACAGGGAATTTCCCTGCTCCTCGTTAAGACTTTTCCTGCACCCGGAAACTAACAGAAAGATTGCTGCAGTTGCCAAAAAACCAAAAAGATTCTTGCTCTTTTTCATGGATTAAAGTTATTAATGGTTAAGATTATATGTAACAAAGGAATGAATAAGCGATTATCCATTACTGTTACATTTTTCCTTGGCAATCTAGGAAAAATATGCGTTAAAAAGATCGGACTAAGTGGAATCAGGTGCCGCAAGGAGCGTAGTGGTCGAATTGATCGAAAGACACTAGCTTTGGGATATAAAATAAACCATATGGAAAAAGAATTTCCTTACGTCACACGACTGGACATCAAATTCGACCACCTCGAGCTGATCGACGTGAATGAAATGGTAAAAGCCTGTACCGACAAATGGTTCAACCAGACGCTGACAAAGGTTAACGACAGTGTCGTCCGGCTGGGGATCGTCGAAGGGGAATACCACTGGCACAAGCACGACAACGACGACGAGTTCTTTTATTGTCTCGAAGGACAATTCCTCATCGACCTCGAAGGGCGTACCATCGAGCTGAATCCCAACCAGGGCGTCACGATCCCCAAAGGGGTCCTGCATCGTCCCCGTGCACCTAAAAAGACGGTGATCCTTATGGTCGAGACCAGCGATATCATGCCAACCGGCGACTAACGGTGTCCTCTGTTTTGGCGTGACCTGCGCGACAGTGGCGGCGGGCGCCGGCCGCCTATTCAGACCTAAGCGCCTCAACCGGGTTGGCCAGCGCTGCCCGTAGCGTACGGAGGCAGAGGATGACCAGGGCGATCAGCAGCAGCGATCCGCCGCCGGCGGCAAAGACCCACCAGCTCAGCGACGTGCGATAGGCGAAGTTATCCAGCCATTTATTACCTCCCCACCAGGCAATGGGCAGGGCAATAACGATCGCGAGGCCGATCAGCTGGATGAAATCTCGGGAGAGCAGCAGGATGAGCTGGGTCACAGTAGCACCAATCACTTTCCGGATGCCGATCTCCTTTGTTCGCTGGTTGGTGATGTAGATGACCAACCCGAGAAGACCGAGACAGCTGATGAAGATGGTGAGACCCGTGGCCCAAAGAAGAAGACGGGAAATGTTCTTTTCGGCGGTGTAGAATTTGGCGATGGTCTCGTCTATAAATTTGTAGTCGAATTCATCATTCGGATAGACCTCGTGGAAGGCTTTTTCGATCGCCGAAAGAGTGGCCGGCCAGTTGGAACCGTCCACGCTGCGGGGTTGCAGCGATACACCGATCACATTCGCATATCCCATGCCGTTTGCGATGACCAGCGGCTTTATGGGCTCGCGCAGCGAATGAGGAAAAAAGTCGGCTACAACACCAACGATGTGCGGGTTACCATTAAAATCCCTGATCTGCGCGCCGATGACCTTGTTGGGGTCCTTGAAGCCCAGAACATGAAGATAGGTCTCATTGATCACTACGGCGTTGGTGGTGTCGCTTTGCGGTGCGCCGACGCCGGCCAGCAGATGCAGGCCGTACATCCGGATATAGTTGGTGTCGCCTAACTTTATCTGCACTTCTTCACGGATATCTTTTTTCCCGTTGTTGACTAACATGGTGCCGCTCCAGGTGCCGCTGCTGGAGGGAGGGTTGCTGTTGATGCTGAACATTGCAACGCCCGGGATCGTCTTCAGCTTGTCGACCAGCAGGCTTTTCTTTCTCGCCGGCTCCCGGCCATTGACCCTGAAGGTGACGATAGCGTCCCTTTTAAAGCCGAGGTCCTTGTTGAGGGCATAGCTGATCTGTTTTCCAACGAGAAGCGTGGCAATGATAAAGACCTGGGCGATGACGAACTGGGACACGGTCAGCGATTTCCGGAGCCAGGCCGTGCGGGTCTTACCGGTGTTGGAATAGGCCTGGTTCTTTAGCACGTGTACGGGCTTGAAGCGGGAGAGCACGAGGGCAGGGTAGATACCAGACAGGAAGGCAACTGCCAGCACCAGGATAACCAGGAATACGATCACTCCGGGCTCCCGGAGCAGGCTGAAGTGAAAATCGTCAGGTATGAAGTCGGCAAACATCTTCAGCAGGAAGGGAGTCAGGATGATGGAGAGGATCGTGGCCAATAGCGTGAGGACAAAGGTTTCGGCAAGGAATTGTACCGTCAGCTGCAGCCGGTGCCCTCCCATGGTCTTTCGGATACCGATCTCTTTGGCGCGCTGCGATGCCTGGGCCGTTGTCAGGTTGATGAAGTTGATGCAGGCCAGCAGCAGGAGAAAGGCGGCTACAGCCAGCAGACTGTAAAGCGTAGGCCTGTGCGCCTGACGGCTGTCGTCGAAGACGCCGTAGTCTAAATTGAAATGCATATCGCTCAGTGGCTGCAGTCCGATATTCACCACAGCGTGATCCCGCGGGTCGGGGTTTTCGTTTGCCCTGAGTATCCTGGTCAGCTGGGCGCTGACAGATGCCGGCTTCACGCCGGAAGCCAGCCGGACGAAGAGCTGGTCGGCGGAATTAATATGGCCCCATTGACCGAAGCCGTCGGGTTTCAGCCGGGCGGTATAGGCCGTAGCACGGGAAAGAAAGGTCCCAAAATAGAAATCGGTATTGCCGGGCAGGTCTTTTACGATGCCGGTGATTGTACACAATACGGTATCGTCGAAAATGATGGGCTTACCGATGATCTCGGCGTTCCGGAGGCCGGCATAGTAGAGACGGGCATTCTTTTCCGTTATGACGACCTGGTAAGGTTGTTGTGCGGCCGTTGCGGGGGAACCGACGAGCCAGGTATAGCCGATGAGGTTGAAATAGTTCTCGTCGGCGAAAATGAGGTCTTTTTGTTTGCGGAAGACCAGGGGTTCCTTTCCACCGGGGTGCGGGACCGTGACGCGGGTCTCGCCCAGGGTCCGGAAGGGGGCTACGATATCAAGGCCGGTCACCCCTTTTTGGGCGGCGCCTCCCATGGGTTCGGCAACACAACCGAAGTGCCAGCTGTGGTCATTGTTCCTGCCGTCAGTGACAACCCGGTAGGTACGCGAACCTTCCTTTTCGAACTTGTCAAAGGAAAGATCATACTGGACGAGCAGGAAGATGATGAGTGAGGCGCTGATACCAATGGAGAGACCGACGATATTGATAAAAGAAAAGGTCTTGTTGCGCCAGAAATTTCGCAGTGCAGTAGTCAGATAGTTCTTGAACATGGAATGGTTTGTCTGGACGCCACTAAATGGGTGCCATAGTGATGACTGGTTGCCGGTCAGGATGTTAGCATCTCTGCGTCAGGGAAGTTGTCCGGTTTTGATACAGTCGGCTGTCCGTTTTGTTTAGTACTTTTATCCTATGCTCTATCCCATATGGAAATCACGACTATCAAACCCTTCCTCGAATACTTAGGGAAGGTCCGCCAGCGCACGGTCAACCTCATCCGGGTCGTCCCTCCTGACAGCCTGGACTGGTCGTATATGCCCGGGAAATTCACGGTCGGGGACCAGATCAGGCATATCGCCACGATCGAGCGATATTTGTATGCGGCAACCGTTGCCGGCCAAAAAAGCGCCTACCGGGGCTGCGGGAAGGACCTGGCCGACGGCTATACCAATGTCCTTGCATTTTTCAGCGAGCTTCACGAACAGTCCCTGGCTATATTCAGTCGGCTCAGCGACGAGGACCTCCAAAAAAAATGCACGACACCAGGCAATGTTGAAATGCGTGTCTGGAAATGGTTGCGCCTGATGATCGAGCACGAGATCCACCACCGGGGTGAATTATATATTTATCTCAACCTGCTGGGCGTAAGAACCCCGCCGATGTTTGGGCTGAGCGCCGAGGAAGTGGAAAAGGGGAACTCCGCGGATTGACAATCTGCTGGAATTAAAATTGCTGTCAGTATCCATTATGGATAATATCAAGAACAAGGTTGCGCTGGTCACCGGTGCCAGCCGCGGGATCGGAAAGGCCATTGCGTTGGCCCTGGCCGATGAAGGCGTTCACGTCGCCGTCAACTATCGCAGCAGCAAAGAAGAGGCTGAGCAGGTAGCCGCGCTTATCCGGCAGAAGGGCAGTAAAGCCGTACCCGTGAGGGCCGACGTTTCAGAGGCCGCGCAGGTGACCGCCATGCTGGAAGAGATCAACAGGACGCTCGGGAAAGTAGATATCCTGATCAACAATGCCGGCATTGCAGCAAAACGACTTATCGAAGAATTCCAAGGCGGGGCAGATCGGGATGATGCATTTTTATGCCAAAAACCTCGCAAAAGAGGGAATCACCGCGAATGCCATCGCCCCGGCCGTTATCGATACCGATATGGTGGCGCAGCTGGGGATATCACCGGATAAAATTCCCATGGGGCGCCTTGGAAAAGCGGAGGAGATAGCCGGGGCGGCAGTCTTTCTGGCCAGGAATGGCTATGTGACGGGGCAAACGATCAATGTCAACGGTGGCGCATATCAAATCTGATTTCTTTTCCCTATATTCAGGCAACGTATGAAACACCGGTCACTTTTATTCTTATACGCTGCAGCAATGGCGATAAGCCTCGTCCAGTGTCGCCCTGCCGAAAAGCCAAAACCCCGCATCGCCATCGCAGGGCTGGCCATCGAATCGAGCACCTTCTCGCCGGCCCTGACCGAAGAGCCGGCCTTCCACGCGCGATATGATACCGCCGTATTCGACGCCTATCCATTTCTGGCAGCGGCCGACTCCCCCCTGCGCCGGACAGCCGACTGGATGCCGACCGTAGTTGGCAAATCGCTGCCGGGCGGCGCCGTGACCCGGCAGGCCTATGAATCGCTGGTCGGCAAGATGCTGGACTCCCTTAAAAAACATTTGCCATACGACGGACTCTGGTTCGATATCCATGGCGCGATGAGCGTCGTTGGACTGGACGACCCCGAAGGCGACATGATAAAAAGGATCAGGAAGGTCATCGGACCGAAAGTGCTGATCTCCACTTCGATGGACCTGCACGGGAACGTCTCTGAAGACCTGGCCAGGAATACCGACCTTATTACCTGCTACAGGATGGCGCCGCACGAAGACGCGATGGACACAAAACGCCGCGCCGTGCAGAACCTGCTGACCAGGATCAACGACGGCAAAGGCCGCCCCGCCTACAAGGCCTGGATACCGATTCCAGTACTATTGCCCGGCGAAAAGACCAGCACCAGGATCGAGCCGGGAAAGAGCATCTACGCGGCGGTAGCTCCCGCTGCCGCACAGCCCGGCATCATCGATGCCGCCATCTGGATCGGCTATGCTTGGGCCGACGAGCCGCGCAACCACGCCGTAGTCATGGTCACCGGAGACGACAAGGACAAAGTGACGCATACCGCCGAAGACCTGGCGCATCGTTTCTGGGACGCCCGCAGGCAGTTCGCCTTCGTCGCGCCGACTGCGTCCTGGTCCGTCTGTCTCGACAGCGCGCTCAGGAGCAGCAAACATCCCTTCTTCATCAGCGATATGGGAGACAATCCAACGGCCGGGGGCGCCGGTGACGTGACCTGGACGCTGACACAGATATTGAACAACCCCGTGTTCAAAAAAGCCGACGGTCCCTCTCTGATCTACGCTTCGATCCCCGGACCCGAGCTCGTGGACAAGGCGATCGCCGCCGGGGTGGGCGGCAAGGTTGACGGATATGCCGGCGCAAAGGTCGATTCCCGTTTTTCCCCACCCGACCATATCACAGGCACAGTGGAGTCGATCGTCAACGGCGACAAGGACGCCGAAGTCGAGGTCGCTGTCCGGGAAGGCAGTGTACACGTTATCGTTACCCGCAAACGCAAACCCTACCATAAAGAGATCGACTTCACGCGGCTGGGGCTGCAGCCCCGCAAGTCGGATATCGTTGTCATAAAGATCGGCTATCTCGAGCCCGAGCTCTACGCGATGCGCGCCGCCTGGCTCATGGCGCTGACTCCCGGTGGAGTCGATCAGGATATCGAACACCTTCCCTATAAAAGGATACAACGACCCATGTTTCCGATGGATAAGGATATGAAGGATCCTGATCTGACTGCACGGCTGATACCTTGAAAGCACCTGTGAAGTGCAGCACATTTGTACCATTGAAAAGGCCCTATAGATAGGTGGGATCACACCCAGCTGGGTCAAAACTTACGATCAATTAATTACAGCACCGGCCGCGGATCGAAAAGCACCCGGAAATTGGCTATCTTCCCATTTTCCAGGTGATACCATCCACTGGTAGGCACCGATTTATCGCCCATACGGATCGTATACCACAGACAGACGTCGTTATCGTCGGAAAAGACCTTTTCGATCTCGTATTTGAACTTCATCTTCTCCATATCCGCGAAATAGGCGTCTGCGCCATGGCGGGTGCCCATTACGCCGACAAAGTCCATATCAGGGGTCACGTAGTTGCGGGCTGCCTTGAAGTCCTCCGCATTCATCGCCTTTATAAACGAAAGGACGGTCTCTTTTGATTGATTCTGTGCCATTTGAAATAGTTTTTGAGCTGCTGACATAGGGTTGTCACTCCCCCCGGCCATCTTTGTTGAAACAAAACTGATCAGTATGACAACCCAGGAAATTGCCACCCGTTACCAGGAATTAATGTCTCAACGTAAGTTTCTCGAGGTCCAGGACACATTCTATGCCGACGACGTCGTCTGCCAGGAGCCCGAGAAAGCAGCAGCAATGGGCATGCCAGTTATGACTACCGGCCTGGCGGCGATCAAGGCAAAGGGCGTCGCGCGCCGGGCCACGATCGAAGCCATTCACAACTATTCCTGCAGCACACCGATAGTAGCGGGGGAATTCTTCAGCGTTGTTCTACAACAGGAGATAACGTTCAAGGGTAAGCCGCGGATCGCGCTCGAAGAGATCGGCATATTTCACGTAAAGGACGGAAAGATCATCAAAGAACAGTTCTTTTATTAGGCAGGCATTACCTAATACAGTCAGGCGTTAAGCCTGACTGTATCCTTGATAGGTTAACTCATACCAGGCCTGGCCATTTGAGAATCAATTAATTTGGAGACGACTTGAATGACACCTCAAAACCAGTCTTTTTAGAAAATAAGGGAATAAACTTTTTTATATTTGTATGGCATTTGTGATAACCGAAGAAACCCAGATGACCTTCATAGAAATCTTGAGCTTTAGTGCATCGTTTTCACGACGGGATATAAGTGTACTTTCATAACATACCATCCATATGAAGAAAATAACCCTTGTCGGTATTACTACCTTCAGTCTCCATATCTGTACATCACAATCCCTGTCTACGAAGTATTTCGGCCAGCAGCCACCGGCCGAGACTCCGCAGCTGTTTGCACCCGGCTTCATTTCCAAAGAAGGCAGGTACGAGTTGATGGCGGCCTATGCACCGGACGGCAGGGAATTCTGCTTTACAATAACCAATGAACAATGGTCGCATTTCGAGATATGGCATACCTTATTTGACGGCAGGAAATGGACAGAAGCTCAAAGAATACCCCTTTCGTTCTCTATGGAATGTTTCGGCCCGGCATTTTCCCCGGATAATAACAGGATGTTCTTCTCTTCCGCCAATTGGGTGACCCATCCTTCTACCATCTGGTACATCACCCGGCGCAAAACAGATCACAATGAAGTACACAAGTCCGATTCGATAGTGAACGTCGGATCAGACCAATGGCAATGCTCACTGGCCGGGGACGGGGCCCTGGTCTTTGCCTCCAAAAGGGAAGGTGGAAAAGGAGACTATGACCTTTACCTATCCGAACCAGACGGTGACCACTACGACAAGGTCACCAATCTCTCCGAACTGAACAGCCCTGCGGATGAATATTCGGCCTTCATCGCCCCGAACAAAAGCTATATCATTTTCAGCTCCCAGCGTAAAGGCGGATATGGATGGGATGACCTCTATATCTCCTTTCGAAAAAAAGATGGGAGATGGACCGATCCGGTCAATTTAGGGCCGGACATCAATACCATTCACGCGGAATTCTCTCCGCAGGTAACCCAGGATGGCCGTTATCTCATTTACTCGAAGTGGGACAAAAAGAACCAATGGTCCGATATTTACTGGGTGCGCATCGACAAAATTATTCACCGGTTAAAAAAGCGATCATTCCAAAAGAAGCTCGCTCCGGCAGCGGGTCTCACTAGTCAATAAAATTCCACCCGATGATAAGACTACTTCGACGAATGATTGCTGCTGAAAGAGTCCCGGTACATCTTCCAGCCATCCTTCGTCTTCTTCCAGAGGACCAGGAACTTCCCGTCGTCGAACACTTCCCCCCGCGAATTGATCGATTGCCATAGTCCTTCCTCCGTCACGTATTCTTTTCCATCCCCATAGACATTGGTCGTGATAAATTTACCATTCCTCAGTCCATAGTCGTTATACCCTCCCCGGAAAAAATCCGCGAATGCCTTGCGCCCGCAGAACGGCTGCGCGTTCGGTGCCAGGATACAGGCGTCTTCTGCATAGCTGTCGATAAAAATGGAAGAGTCGTTCTTTACAAAGGCCTGAAAATAACGGGCGTTGCTCTTGGCGATGGCAGCTTTTGCCTCTTCCAGCTGGGCGCTGGCCGCAAGACGCAAGCAGACCAGGAACACAACCAGTACAACTGTTTTGATGTTTCTCATTCTTAAAACTTTTTGTAAAGGTAGAGCCCGTCCGAAAGGCGGAATTGTAAAAAAGCGAACAAACGCCGTTTATTTAAAAATTTCCGTACCTTATGGACCATGACAGACAAGGTCTTTTACCCGTCGGATGTCTTAAGCCGTTACGTCAAATATTACTGGACCTGCACCCACGACGGAGACGCCGTCGAAGTGATGTTCCCGACCGGCTGCGTTGAATTTTGCATCGACATTACCGGTGGGGACACCATCCGGCACCGCGGTGACCGGTCGATGACGGTTCCCCGGCTGGAGGTCCTGGGCCACTGGACCATCCCCACCAGGGCCACCATCAAAAAGGGCAATACCTGTCTCATAACCCGTTTTCAGCCGTACGCCGGGTCGCTCTTCTTTCCCAATCAGATTGCCGAATTCACCAACGAATCCATTGACCTGTATGACATTCTCGACAAAGAGTCGGTCGGGTTCTACAACCGCCTGATGGATCAGCCGTTGCTGGAGCAGAAGGTGAAGGTCCTCGAAGCATTCCTGACAGAAAGACTGCACAAAGCCAAACAGGACCAAAAAAAGATGCGCCTGGTCGAAGGCCTGTGCCATTCCATCAGCCGCAACAATGACTCCTTTGATCTCGACCGCCTGGCGGCGGAATTCGGGTTTTCCGAGCGGTATATTCAGCGACTGTTCCTCAACTATGTCGGCATAACCCCCAAAAGCTTCTTCTCCGTCCAGCGGTTCAACAAAAGCCTAGGGCTGGTCCGGTCCGCAAATATGTCCCTGACGAATATAGCCTATGAATGCGGCTACTATGACCAGGCCCATTTCATAAAAGAATTCAAATCATATACCGGGCTGACCCCGTCCCAACTGGCGATGGGATAATTTTTTGTAATATGAAAATATTCTTTGCGTCTGTCTTTTTGTTTTTCACGATCACCGGGTCGGCGCAGATCATCTTTCCTAAGGGATTCAGGCAAATAAAAGGGGAAAGAGGCAGTGGCCTGGACGACGTTTATACCAACGAGAAGTATTCATTCCTATTTCATAGGGAATCCTTCTTCTATGAGGAGAACAACGAAGGATCCCATAAATATAAAGGCAACGACGAGCGTTTCCGGAAATACGTAGGCACCAGATTCGGATTTCCGTTCCTAACAACCCGGGACAGCCTCCTGGTCGGCACCGGCCGGATCGACGATCACTATTCCTATATTGTTGTCAACTGGGGCGGCGAAGCCTTCGAATTGACCTCCAATCAAAATGACGCCGGCTTTTCCCAATATTCCGGATGGCTGATCAATACGATGAGGGCGTATCGCAGAAAAGGGAAGTCATTTACGTTCCCGATGCACTAAATCAAACTACCATGGCCAAAGAAATAGAGAGAAAATACCTTATTGACCTAAAAAAATGGAAGGAAATTGAGAAACCTATCGCACATCATTATCGCCAGGGTTATCTGACAATTGATCCACAGAAAACAATAAGAGTGCGACTCACGGAAACCAGCGGATTTTTGACAATTAAAGGGATCACTACCGGCGCTTCGAGGCTGGAGTATGAATATGAGATACCCGCCTCCGAGGCGAAGGAGCTGCTGGATAATTTTTCGATATCCGAGCTATCAAAGATCAGATATAAGATAGAATTTAAGAACAAGGTATGGGAGGTAGACGAGTTTCTGGGCGATAACGCCGGACTTTTCGTAGCCGAGATCGAACTAACTGACGAAAATGAAGTTTTTGAGCTTCCCGAATGGGTGACCAGGGAGGTTACCGGAGAAGAGAAATACTATAACGCCAACCTAACGACTAATCCATATAAAAACTGGCTATAAATTATGTAATTTCGGTTCCTCTTGCATCTACTCCTAAACGGCTCACTATGAAAAAGATCCCCCTCCCGATCATCTTCCTGATCCTGTCTCTGACCGTCTATTCCCAGGACCCCGCTCCCGAAGACCTTTTAAAGGAAGGGATTGCCCTGCACGACAAGGGCGACTATGCCGGAGCGATAAAGAAATACGACGAGATCCTGAGCCACAACGACGGGTTCTATATGGCCTACAACGAAAAGAGCTTTTCGCTGTACATGGCCGGGAAATACGACGAGTGCGTCGAGCTCTCGAAAAAGACGCTGAAAAAATTCCCCGACAGCGCAAAGAACAGGAACATATATGTCAACTACGGGTCGGCGCTGGACGCACTGGGAAGATCAGACGACGCGATCCATATTTACAAGGAAGGAATGCGAAAATACCCGGATTTCTACCTGCTTCCTTTCAATAAAGGTGTGACGGAATACCGGCTGAAGAAATACGACGACGCCATCGAAGACTTCCAGCGGTCGGCCACTCTGAACCCCTCACATGCTTCGTCACATCAATTCCTGGCTTACGCGATCTATCCCACCAATAGGATCGCGGCTGCCATGGCGCTCTCAGCATTCCTGGTGCTGGAGCCTTCCGGGCAGCGGGCGGAGAAGAATCTCAAGATACTGCTCAGCATCCTCAAAGGCAATGCGGAGAAAAAGGACGAGAAGAATATCTCGGTCAGCCTCTCGATGGCTGACCTCAACACCAACGAAAAGACCCCCGACAACTTTAGTACTATCCAAATGATGATCACTCTGTCCGGCGCTACAGACCTCACCAAAGACTCTGTCAGCGAGATGAAAAAGCTGGAAGACAAGCTGGAGATGCTGGCCATGGCTGCCCCGGCCAAAAAGGGCTTCTTTAGCAATTATTACGTGACCTGGCTCGCGGGACTCAAAGAGAACCATTTCCTCGAAACCGCCGCTTACCTGATATCCGCTGCGGCAGGAGACGCCGATGACCAGAAATGGCTGACGGCCAATAAAGACAAGGTGGAAGCCCTTACGCAATGGACGGAACAGCACCTGGGAAAGTGAGGGCCAAAAAAATATATACACTATGATCACTAAAAACCGGTTCGATCACGCCCCGCTAAAGTCATATCTGAGCGAACTGGCATCGTTTGACCAACAGGACTGGCGATACCTGGACGAGTTATTGTATATCAAAAACTTTGACAGAAAGGAGTACTTCCAGCGGGCGGGCCGCCGGTGCAAGGCCATCGGCTTTATACTGGAAGGATGTTTCCGTTGGGTAAAAAATAGAGACGGTATCGACCGGACATTCGACTTTGCGGTGGAAAACGAGTTCGTGACCGACTATGTAAGCATACTGACCAAACAGCCCGGCGAAGTAGACATCATTGCCGTTGAAAGAACCACGATGATCTGCATCGACGCGGACAGCATGCTCCAGCTATTCGACAAGACGTTTGCCTGGCAGAGAGTGGGTCGCCACCTGGCTGAACGGACGGCGTGTTACGCTATGCAACGGCTGGTGTCCGCCTACTACGACTCTCCTCAGACCCGCTACGAACGTCTTATGGATACTTCGCCCGAATTGTTCCTGAGAATCCCTCACCACATTCTTGCCAACTACCTCGGCATGACGAAAGAAACGCTGAGCAGACTGAGGCATACAAAGAGTTAAGCTATATTTTGTTGATACCGCTCAACAATTGCCTGCCGGGCCGGCGGTAGCTTTGGTGAAAATCGACTATATGCAAAGACTAACGGATCCGGAACGAACGATGGACGCCATTTTTACCGATGCGGGCAGCCCTACGGGTTTCTCCTTTCGCAAGACGGTGATACCAAATGCGACGCCAGACCAGGCCTTGATCAAGGTAAGGGCCTTCTCTCTCAACCAGGGTGAGACCCGCACGGCGCTGGCGGCGACCAACAGCTATATCCCTGGCTGGGACTATGCGGGCATAGTGGTGAGGAGTGCCGCGGATGGGAGCTCACCGAAAGAAGGAGCCCGCGTATTCGGCTATGTTGCCCGCGGATCGTGGGCAGCCTATCTGGCAGCCCCCGGAGGGCTGATGGCCGAAACTCCCGAGGGCGTTAGCGATGCGCAGGCAGCCTGTCTGCCCATTGCCGGTCTTACAGCCCTGGCATGCCTGGATGCAAGCGGCAATATACGGGACCGACGCGTTTTGATAACAGGAGCCGCAGGCGGAGTCGGACGATTTGCCTGCCAGCTGGCAGCCATAGCAGGCGCAAAGGTTTTCGCCGTTAGCAGGCGCGACGGACTGATGTCGCTGCTACAACGGGATGGAGTAGAGCCTTCCGGCATCTTCACCAACATGGCAGCAGCCAAAGCAGCGGGCCAGTATGACCTTATCTGGGATTCCGTTGGCGGTGACACGCTCGCGACGGCGCTTACTGCCCTGTCGAGGGGCGGTATCTGCATTAATTTCGGCAACTCTTCACGACTACCCACAACCTCCAACGTCCGTGCAGAAGAATGGCCGTTCCATAGTGTGCAATGCATATGGCTTGGGAGAGAGCCCGTCTATCCCAGCAGTCCCCTGTTGGACCGCCTGGGCCGTATGTTGCAGGAAAAACGGTTGTTCACGCCTATAGACAGCGAGCTTCCCTGGACAGGCATAGGCGACGCTACAGACAGACTGTTAAAACAGCTGGTCAACGGTAAGATCGTACTCCATGTCGAAGAATAGGTCAGGCGGAAAAATATAACACCCCCCTCCCGAGAGTTTTCAGGAGCAAAAGACGACAGGAGAGTTTGTTTGCGGGTCACTTTCCGTACTGAAGAAATGCCATGATCCAGATAAAGATAACGAGCATGAATGCCTGATAATATGCCCAAAAAACGCCCATGCCATTGTCTTTCTCAAAGTGTACCAGAGTAACAAACACCCCAACGATGGGTATCCAATATATTAGTTTACTAGTCACAGACTAATAATTACATATATGTAAAGTTACGCCGTTTAGCTGTTAACGAACAGCGGTCGGGGCCCGGGAGATGTCAAAAGATCGACTAGGGCGGCGCCCCTGAATTAAAATATTGAAAACCAACGGTTTTATGCAAAAAAGAGAATGTATCCCCGGGCAACCGGGAATATATAAATATGCGCCAATGAACCCGTACCTTTAGGAAATTCATGGTGAACCATTAACTTCAATTTTATGAAAAAGCTCACACGCCTGCTGGCCATTGCGCTGGCGATCGGCATCTCGTATCCACTTTCTGCGCAGGTTGGAAAACTGGAAATAACACATCTCTCGGGCGATTTTTATGTGTACACGACCTATCGGCTGCTGGGCGGAAAGCCGTATCCTTCGAACAGTATGTATGTGGTAACCCGTAAAGGAGTGGTATTGATCGATACGCCGTGGGACAGTACAGAGTTTCAGCCCCTGCTCGATAGTATTGAAGTGCGCCACCATAAAAAGGCAGTGCTTTGCATTGCTACCCATTTTCATGATGACCGTACGGCCGGGCTCGCCTATTTTAAACAAAAAGGCATTAAAACGTATTCCTCTGCCTATACACGCCAGCTTTGTACGGCCAACAACGAAAAACAGGCCGAATATACTTTCTCAAAAGATACCAGCTTCACGGTTGGCAATCATACTTTTCAAACCTTTTACCCCGGAGAAGGGCACAGCAAAGACAATATTGTGATCTGGTTCGATAAAGAAAAAGTATTGTACGGCGGCTGCATTATAAAAAGCAGCGAAGTAGACGACCTGGGCAATGTAGCCGATGCCAATGTTGCCCAATGGCCTATAAGCATTCAAAACGTAATGGAAAAGTTTAAAGATCCCGCCTATATCATTCCCGGTCATCTGAGCTATGCCGGCACGGCAAGCCTTGCGCATACTTTACAGTTGCTGGAGCAACACGAGAAGAAGGGGAATTGATTTAAACGATAGCTATCCAATATGCGACTAACCCCAATATTCATGATCCTTGTATTCGCATCCTGCCGACGGGAAAAAGTAAAGGTCCTGTGGGACGAGTGGCACGGAGTCGAGTATTTTCAAAATGGCAACAAATCAAATGAATTCAATCTGCTCAGCGATAGCCTTGGAAAATGGACAGTAGACGGCAAATGGAATGAGTGGTTCGACAACGGCAAACCAAAGTTCCAGGCACTACTAAGAAACAACTGGACGGTGAACAAATGGCAGGAATGGGACAGCGCCGGAAATATCAAAGAAGGCGAAAAACCAGTCAACATTACATTTTGACAAAACTGTCCCTACTTTGGTGAAGCCGCCGGTCCCTGCGCCATAGGCCCATCAAAATTGAGCATATGCCTGAATATCCTCCATCCCCCGGTCGTATTCTTCCAGACAATTAAAACCTTCGCCTTGCCCACCGGATGCTGACCCGCATCGAACAGCTCGACAGAGCCCTGCTGGGTCACATACTCTGAGGTCTGTCCAAATAACCCGAGGGAGGTGAATACAGCGTCCCGTATCCCTGCCTGACGTGTACCCTTATAGAATTGCGCGAGACCGCGCTGTCCGCAGAGGGTAGGGGCATTGGGCGCCAGTACGCAGGCCTCGGGTGCATAGCATTTCAGGAAGAGCGCGGAGTCGCCGGAAATAAAGGCCTGCTTATATTGCAATTCGATGTCCCGGATATCGTCGATGACACTATCGGTCCGAAAGATCGTTTGTCCGCCCCGACCGCCCACAGCCGTACCTACTGGGCGACCGGCGACGCAAAAGACTGCAACAAGCGCCGGCAACAACAGTGCCCACTGATATTTTACCGTTCTCATGACGCTGCTATTTTAGATGGGTTCTTCAATAATCGACCCAACGGCATCAGCGGACCAACCGGGATCAGGTCAAAATCCAGGAGCTTCTCCTGAACCATCGGCAGGCCTGCCAGTATCTCTTTCGCCTCCTCAACACTCTCGCATTCCATGATAAATACCACGCCGGCCCTGTCCTTCCTGAAATAAAAGGTCCTTATCTTCTCCTGTAAATACAGCTGGACGGTCGCTGCCAGCTCTTGCGGCAGATGAGGTTCCAGTACTGCAGCCGTAACGCCTTCGCTGATCTTGTCAATTGCCAGAATTTGCATTTTGTTTAATTTTTATTTTGTCTGATGATCTATTACGATACAAAGCTCTGAAGATCGGCGGCTCGCCAGATAACCGAAATTGCTAATTCGCCGGGCGCTTCGCGGCCGCAACTATTAAATCCTTCCTCTACAAAAAAAGCCGCTCCAAAGGAGCGGCCTCATTTTCATATTTCGGACCATTAATTCTTCAAATACCCATTATACACATCATCCGTCGGACAATCCCACCATACCGGCATGCTCCAGATATTAACGTCGGTTGCATGAGGGTTTATGGCCAGGACATTTTTCAGGTTATAATTTATCTCCAGATTGGTAGGCAAGGCCCAGCGGCGCTGCCAATAGCGGAGATCGGTGGGGCTAGCACCGGTGTACAGCGCCCCCCCTGCAAACAAAGGCCCCCGTTGATACCCGGGATACACCACGCCAAAGCCGCCGACATCGCCGGCGCTGAAATCGAACCGGCGCATATCGTTGTAATTTTCGAGGCTGCAACCCATGGCAATATATTTCTGCAACATGATATCTGACATGGTTAATGCACCCGCTCCGGGAGCGATCGCGGGGCTCGACAGATAGTTGTCGATATCGCTTTGGGCCATCGGTGCCATATCGGGATTTGTGGCAGCATAACCCTGACCCTGCCAGCCGGAAAGTGTCGATTGCATGAAATTCATGTGTGCCTGGATACCCGCCAGGTAGGCGGTGTAGGCATTTGCCAGATCGCCCTTTCTCATTTCGACCTCGGCCTTGATGAAGCACATCTCATGGTAGGTGAGTATCTCCTGGTTGGAAACGGGGCGTATCTGGAACGAACCGGTGGAACCCACGACGCCGGCATTGAATGCAGCAGCTGAAGGGTACCAGTTGACATTGTTTTGAAGCTGATTGGATATGCCGGAAAGGGCCATCGAGCTGCTGCGCATACTGACATAGACGGTATCTCCGGCATACAGGTAGTTGGTGCTGTTGACATAAATGGAACCGGCCGGATAGGTGACCGTCACGGTATTTCCGCTGGTCGTGAAGGTATGCCCTGCTGTCGTTTGAGCGGCGATAAAATTCGCCAACGCCGTCGAATTGGTGATGGTATATTTAATGTTGGTTTTCGCAGTGGCATAGCTCGTAGGTGCGATAGATGCAGGGCCGCCTGCCAGCAAACGCGTCGACGCACCATAAAAATCAACACCAACCGAACGGACCCAAGTGTTTGATTGCACGGTACCGCTGCTATTCAGTTGGACATTGCCCATGGCGGAGGGTACGATCTTTGGCATCCGCGGATCTGTTACGCCCGAGCCACGCATATTGGTGAGCAGATTGTAGTAGAACTGAGAGACACGTTGATTACTGCTTTCCCCCGCATAGTCGTAGTTCCCATTGGTCACAACAGGATCACCATACAGATAGTCGAGTACATTGCTGTTATTGAGGCCTTGTTGTGTTACATTGTCGGCATTGGACTGGGGGCCCTGGGATAAACAATACAGAACGGAATCGGCATTGAAAAGGTCCGATTTTTTCGACAGCTTTAGCATGTAGCGGGCTTTCAATCCCCAGCAAAACTTTATCCACGCGGCTGGATTGCCTTGTAGCCACATGTCCCCTGCTGTGAATGAGGGTGCTGTAACCGGTTGCGTTTTTGCGAAAAGGCTGATCGCCTCATTCAATTTTGCCATGCATCCATAATAGATCGTCTTCCCGTTATCGTACGCGGGGCTTGGATTTTGGGGATTCAATGCCTGTGTGTAAGGCATTTCACCATAAAGGTCCAGCATTTCCATAAAACCCATTGCCGAGAACACATCGGCAGCGCCCATATAATAATAGGCGTTCTTTGCCTGGGCAGCAGTATACATGTCAGGCAGGTTGGAGGCTACCTCGTCGAACCAGGTTTGATAGGGGGTAACATTGCCTGAGGTCGCTGTCCAGGTGACGGACAATGCATTGGCGGACGCGGTGGCGCTATAGAAAACGCCGGCCTGGTTGGCCGTACGAAAATTGGTAACCCCTTGCGTGTAGCAATAGAAGTGCTGGATCCAGGGGAGCCTGTTCTGGATCGATACAGATGTACTACTGGGATGGTCCGGATCGGAATTCACATTCAGCCATTTTTTACAAGAGGTTGAACCCAATACCAGCAGGCAACCCAGTATGATATATTTTGTATTTCTCATATTTAATAGTTAAACAGTTAAAAAGTAACATTCAGCCCGATCGTGAAAGATGCTACTGCGGGTATTCCAAGGTAATCGATACCCGTAGAACCCGAACCGCCTGTTCCGCCACCGGCGCTTACTTCGGGATCCATCCCTTTATAGTTGGTCCAGGTGAATAAATTGGTGCCTGCTGCCGTGAGCGACAGGTTTTTGAAGACCTTGTTATTTTTCACCATATCGGTGAAATCATAGGTCAGCGACAAAGAACGCAGCTTCAGCCAATTCACCTGTTGAATAAAATTCAGGGAATTGTTGGAGTAGTTGGTCCAATATTGCTCGATCATCGCCTTGCCATCATAGGTTGTTGTGCCAAAAGTATAGGACTGGTTGGCATTGTAAGTTGCATTATAAGGTGCTCCCGTCACACTGTTGACCCCAGTTACAGTGACTGATTGGCGATCGTTCAGCAGGGTTCGCTTGCTTAAGCCGTTTGCAACCAATGCATACTCGGTACCGTTGTATATAGCACCGCCTTTACGAATACTGAGAAGAGCGGATAATACCCATCTCTTGTATCTGAACGTATTGGCAACGCCCCCAATGTAATCGGGTTCGCGATTACCCACGATAGGACCAGTGTTGTTCACCTTGTATAATCCCGTAGCAGGGTCCACCTGGTAGGGGGCGTTGGTCATTTCATTCCCTTTTGTATCCAGCTGATGCCAGAACCGGTTGCCGGTCATTCCAAGGAAATATCCGCCGTTGGGAATGGATGCCGCTTTTACCGTGCCAAATTGAGCATCCGTGGGATAGAAATAGGCTACGCCTGGAAGGAAGGTCCCCAACCGGCCTTTGTTATAGGAGAAATTGATCGTTACATCCCAGCTGAAATCTCTTTCGGCGATGGGTTTGCCGGTAAGGGCTACTTCCATCCCCGCATTGGTTACCGAACCCGAGTTGATGGAACTCAAGATATACCCGTTGGCATTGGACAAACGCGGCTGGGCAATTTGATTCTTCGTTTCGGTATGATAGTAGGTATAATCCAGACCGAGCCGGCCATTCAGGAATTTCAACTCCGTACCTAATTCCCAGGAATTCTGGATCTCAGGTTTTAGTTTAGGATTACCGCTCGTATACTGGTTGCCGACTCCGTTGAAGCTGCCGATAGTGATCGGAGCGTTCTCATAAGTAAGGGTAGCATAGGGGTTGGCGTCTTTACCGACCTGTGCCCAACTTGCCCGGACCTTCCCGAAAGACAGCGTGGTATTCCTGGGTAACAGGGAAGTGAAATTAAACGCACCGCTGACAGAAGGATAGAAATAGGATTGATTGTTCACCGGCAGAGTGGACGACCAGTCGTTCCGCCCCGTTGCCGTGAGATAGACGAGGTCTTTATATGACACCCCGACCTCTCCAAAGGCCCCCACCAACCGGTGCCTTGAAATGGCATCTACCAGGAATTGGTTGGTGGTTGCAATATTGGCGAAGTTGACATTGCCTGCTGTAATGAAGTTGTAGCCCCATAAGTTTTGGTTTGGCGATTCGGTATTCTCCGTCATATTCCCCACCATCAGGTGCGTTTCGAAATCACCAAATGTCTTATGGAAATTGGTCAGGAAGGTTGTGGAGATGTAGGTATAGCCGAGGTTACTCTTGCTCAAACGTCCATTCTGATAGGCAGGGGCCACCGCAGACCCCGGAGCAATGTAGGTATAGTCGTTTGTAGTGTAGTTGTCGTAACCCACCCGACCCGTAACATCCCACCAGCTGGTGATCTTATAATTGCCGTTGATGCCACCCGTGAACCGGTTGGTTTGTTCCGTCAATAGATCCTGATTCAGGATCCAGTAGGGATTGTCCTGATCTCCTTCCAAAGGAACCAGGCCAGCATACGGACGATATTGTGATCCATCGATATTGATGTAATTTTTCATATTGAAGGTCACAGGCCAGCTGTAAACGGCTCCCATCGCTCCATTACCACCTCCACCATATAGGCCGCCGTTGGTCAGGGTCCTATTGATCTTGGCGATAGAATAGGCCACATTGGCACTTAGGGTAAGGTTCCCATATTTCTGATCCCCATTGAAACGGAAGGTCGTTTTATCATAGCCTGTCTTCGGAACGATACCTGTCTGATCGTAATTCGAAGCCGACAAGAAGAACGAGCCGTTCTTGGAGCCACCGGATACGTTGACGTTGTTGTCATAGACGATACCATGTCGGAAGAAGTTACCGATGTTATCGTATTTCGCGCTGTCGGCTGGAATTTTCAGACCCCAGGAATCATACTGAACATTTGTCGTAAGGGAATTACCGGTGATCCCGCCAATACCGATATTATTGAAAACCCCGTTATTGGAATAGATACCGTTGCCAAACTCCGTTTGGATCTCAGGCAGCTTGTCCGCCCAGGACGTGCTGACTTTACTGGCGACACCGACCCTCGCCGTGCCTTCCTGACCTTTCTTTGTGGTGATAATGACAACCCCATCGGCCGCCCGCGATCCATACAAGGCAGCCGCAGCAGCGCCCTTGAGAACCGACAGGGAGGCGATATCCTCCGGGTTGATATCCATCACACGATTCGAGTAGGTCGTATTGTCACGCGTCAGGCCATCGGTGCCGCTATTACCGACAACGGAGGTCGAGTTGTCGTATATAACACCATCGACGACAAACAACGGTTGGTTTTGCCGGCTATCGGAAGTGGAGTTGCCACCCCTGATGGTGATCGATGCACCGGCGCCCGGCGCACCGCTAAATTGGGTAACGTTTACACCCGGGACCTTACCGTCCAGGGAGTTAACGATGTTGGTGTTCTTGTTCTTCATCAGCTCTTGCGAACTTAATTCGGTAACCGAATATCCGAGTGCCTTCCGTTCTTTTTTTATACCCAGGGCCGTTACGACCACGTCTTCCATCTGGCCGGACTCTCCCCTGGCCAGCTGAACTTTCATGTCGGCCGATGCTTTTGCCGACTGTTTGGCGAAGCCGATAAAGCTAAAGTCCAGCACTGCGTTCACTTTTGCGCTAATGGTGAACTTGCCGCTATTATCGGTAAAGGTCGCCCGCTTTGTACCTCTTACGGAGACCGTTACACCCGCCAGCGGTGCGCCATCGTCTGAAAGCACGGTTCCGCTGATGGGAACCTCCTGAGCCCTCAGGCCGATCGCGATCATGTTGAGCGCCATCAACATGATCAGACTAAAAAGCTTCCATTTTCTCATAATTTAGTTTTTGGTTGATTTTTAAAATTTGAAATATTGATCTTCTCTAAGCCTTCTTTAAATAACTACAGAATGCAAACCCCAGCCTTCGCATAGGGTTGCAACAGCTCGTCTGTAGGGTCCAGTTCTGTTATCAGGTAGTCGATCCGATCCAGTTCGCACACTTGTAACGCCTCAAAGGAGTTGAGTTTTCCGGCGATGGTCATACAAACCGTCCTGGCGGATGCGGCGATCATGGCCTTCTTCAGCTCGACCACTTCCCGGTCGTTGTCAGTTATTCCTCTGCGGGGGTCGATGGCGTTGATGCCCAGCAGGCAAAGGTCGGCGTTCACTTCCTTTATTTTATTGATGGTGCCGGCGCCTACCGTGATCTTCGACTCCTTATTGACCCGGTCTCCGACGGCGATCACGTCGATATTGGGGTGCGCCAGGTAGGCGTTCAGGGCCGGGATGCTGCCCGAGATGAAAGTGGCGCTCAGATGCGGGGGCAGGTGACGGGCCATTTCGAGGATCGTAGTGCCTCCGCTCGTCAATACATACATGTTCTTCTGGATAAGGCCGATGGCCTTTTCGGCGATGATCGCCTTCTGCCTTTGCGAATATATGGTCTTCGATCCGTCGTGAACATCGCTAAAAGCAAGCGACAGGGCGCCACCATGCACCTTGATAAGCTTGCCCGCATCCGCAAGTTCCTGCAAATCCCTGCGGACGGTATCCTCCGATACGTCCATATCCTCACACAGATTGGTGTTCAACACCTTATTGTGAAGATTTAACCGGTTAAGGATAAACGCCTGTCGTTCTTTTTTGAACAAGCCGTCAGTTTTGGATCAAAAGATTGATAATTCTCTTGGTGAAAGGTAGGCACAAACCAGCAAAAAACAGCAGAAACAATAAAAGAGTGGCAAATTTTAATCTGTGATGGGCGTAAAAGACGGAAGGGCGGGTGAGGGGGTGGGCCCGCAGACACTGCGTCTACGGGCTCCCGATCGAGAATTTAGTTGCGTACTACCGACGATTCTTTGGCGATCTGCCATTTTCCGGATATATTTTCCCAGATCACGGTAAAGAACTTCCTGCTCCATTTTCCATTCATCTCCAGCTCGCGGGTCATGATCACCAGGCCCATGCTCCCGTCGCCTTCAGCATAGTGGAATTCGGTTTTCGTAGAGAAGGGAGGGGTATTCGCATCTCTGTTTTGTTGAATAAAAGCAACGAGTTGTTGCTTATTCATGGTATCAACGGCGCCATTCCCGTCGACGCTGACCATGAGAAATTTCTCTGCATAGGTCTCCTGAACATAAGGCAGGTCAAAGTGGGTGGCATGGTAAATAAGGTCCTGCGTTAGTTCGATCAGTTGTTGACTGTTCATTTTTTGATTTTTTTCAATAACCGACAATTGGCATGCCGTCAATGCAACTAACTGATTATCAAATTATTGAATTTTAATCAAGGCTGAATTTTCCCTGTATTTCGGGAATTCCGGAGATCAATAAACGAAATAAAGTGACTTTGATATAAGGAGCGGCGCCCGACAGCGGCGGGCCGACCGGTGTGGCACGGGGCACAGGATTTGAATGGATTGTTAAAAAATGATTTCCTTATGAAAAAAGCAATGACTGTGATGGCAGTGGCTCTTCTTATAACAGGAGGGCATGCATTTGGACAAACATTTCAATGGGGTATCAAGGCGGGAGGAAATTTAAGCACGTTCACATCCAGCGGCAACTCCCAGTACAGTTCCTTCTCCATGCAAGCCGGCTGGAATGCAGGCGTATTTACTAACTTCATGCTGGGTGACCATTTCTCCATTTCCCCGGAGTTGCTGTATTCGAGGGTCGGTGCTAAAATAAAGACGACCACGACGCAGAATGACGTAAACGTCAGCACTGACGACCACCTCAAGCTGTCTTACGTGAGTGTACCTGTGATGGCGAAGTACAAGTTCACAGGTGGTTTTTTTATCGAAACCGGTCCCGAAGTCAACTTTAACGTCAGCTCATCGCGCTGGCAAAACCAAAGCGTCAAGGATATTACCAATGGCGCAGAATTTGCCTGGGGTCTTGGTCTTGGCTGGCAAAGTGCAAGCGGCTTCGGCATTGGGGCTCGTTACAACCAGGGGATATCCAGGGTCGATAAGGTTGGCGATGCAACCTGGAATGACATTACCCTCCACAACAGTAGTTTTATGCTTGACCTGTTCTGGACCTTCTTCAACAACCACAAATAGCGTGGACGAAAGCAAATACGGGAACACACTGCATAACAAAACGCCTTTTGCGAGGCGTTTTTGTTTTTAATGGACCATAGCCCTTGTGATCGGCTGCCTTCCCAGGGTCCTGATAAACCGGAAATGAGATATCACTGCAGCCTTTAGACTGGGCAGCGAATTATAAGGCAGGCCAAAAGCCGCACATTCCTTTTGCACGAGCTCGCTCAATGCCGGATAATGGATATGGCTTATTCGCGGGAACAGATGGTGCTCTACCTGGTAGTTCAGTCCGCCGACAAACCAGGAAAGTATGGGGCGGTTAGGGGAAAAGTTTGCGGTGGTCTTTACCTGGTGAATTGCCCACTCATTCTCGATCTGCTTTTCGTCACCGCTTGCCGAATCGAATTCTGTTTCCTCAACCACGTGCGCCAATTGAAAGACGATGGATAAAGTAAGCCCCAAACCAACGTGCATGGCTATAAAGAACAGCAGCCAGGACTGCCAGCCCATCAACAATACAGGGATCGCAATATAAAAGAGCAGGTAGAGGACCTTGCTTATCCAGAAGATGAGATGATCGGCTGTAGACATTTTTGTCAGCGGAGTATCGACTATTTTCCTTTTGAAGTATTTTTCAAAATCCTGATATAGTATCCAGATCATCGAGCTGAAAGCATAAAGCAACGGCGTATAAAGATGTTGCACCCGGTGGGCCGGCACCCAGGGTTGAGAGCCGCACATGCGGATAAAGGGGCTCTTGGCAATATCATCGTCGATCCCGTCGATATTCGTATAGGTGTGGTGAACGATGTTGTGCTTTTGTTTCCAGATGAAATTATTGCCGCCCAGGGCATTCAGCGTAAGGCCGAACAGCTCGTTCACCCATTTACGGGAGGAATAGCTGCCGTGGTTGGCGTCATGCATGACATTAAATCCGATACTGGCAAGTATAAACCCCAGAACCAGACTACAGCAAGTCTCGACGAGCCAGGACATTGGCGAGAAAAGCAAAAATGTATATAAGGAGACCGCCGCAAGAATAAGAATAACGGACTTGATATATAAGTGGATATTGCCGGTCTTTTTCTTTTCAGTATTTGCAAAATACCTGTTTACGGAGGTTTTTAACGAAGTAAAAAAGGCGTGATCACTGTTATCGAAGCTTACTTTAGGCATATTTTGCGCGGGAGGCTTTTGGAATATTCGGGTAAATGTCGTCTTTTTCAGTTGCAAATCGGGTATCAGTGTGTTATTTTTGTCCCAAATGACGAAAGTTATCCTCACCATATGACCAATCCTTCTCAAGACCAGCGCATCGCAAAAATGACCTTCTCCTCGGTCTATCCGCTGTATCTCGCCAAAGTAGAGAAGAAGGGGAGAACAAAAGCAGAACTGGATCAGGTCATCCAATGGTTAACCGGCTTCGACGACAACCACTTGCAGCAGCTGATCGACGAAAAAACAACCTTTGAAACCTTCTTCCAGCGGGCTACGCTAAACCCCAACGCACACCTCATCACCGGAGTGATCTGCGGTTATCGGGTGGAAGATATCGAAGATCCTTTGACACAAAAGGTCAGGTATCTGGATAAATTGGTTGATGAGCTGGCAAAGGGGAAGAAGATGGAGAATATCCTACGCCAGATTTAAACTGATTTTCCGTAATTTCCTCCGATGGAGCCCAGACAGCTACAACAGGACCTTTTTAACCAGATAAAGCAACGACTCCCAGCCCATATTTCCCTCGTCGATGAGTTATGTGATCTGCTGGCGCTCAGCCCGGACAGTGTCTATCGCCGCATCCGTGGCGAGAAACCCGTCACGCTGGATGAATTACAAAAGATATGTTCCCATTACCGGCTTTCCCTGGACCAGCTGCTCCACCTGTCGACGGACTCCGTCCTTTTCCAGGCGCCAGGCATCCTGGACGCATCTGTCCCTCTCTTCGAAGAGTATATGAAAGAAATGCTGGATAGGTTCAGGTATTTCAACAGTCACCAGCAGCGAACGATCTTCTATCTGTGTAAAGACACGCCCTTCTGGTATTTTTACCTGTTCCCGGCCATGGCCGCCTTTAAGACCTTTTTCTGGGCCAGGACGATCAAGAACGACACCTCTCTCTCGAACAAACCCTTTTCCATAAACGAATTCCCCTTCCGGGAATGCTTTGAGCTCGGCCAGCAGATACTCATTGAACATTGCCAGCTGCAGACAGTGGAATTATGGAACCTCGAATCCGTCAACAGCACCATCAGCCAGATCGCCTACTACCGGGACGCAGGCATCTTCCGCAGCAAGGAAGACCTGATTGCCGTCATCGACTCCTTTCTTCTCCTGCTCGATCATCTGCAGGCGCAGGCCGCCGCGGGCCGGAAATTCATGCCCGATGTCCGGGGCGGGAACAATGCCGCTCCGGCCAATAGCATTGCCGGTACGGCGGGTTCGATCCAATTCTACATCAACGAGCTGATCCTCGGCAATAACACCATCCTCCTGCAGCTGGACGACAAGAATATTTCGATGGTCACCTATAGCGTGCTGCACTATCTCATAACGGAGGACCAACGGTTTTGCGCCAGGGCCTTCGACACCTTCCAGACCCTCCTCAGCCGGTCCACCCTCGTTAGCGGTTCCGGAGAAAAAGACCGCAGCCGCTTCTTCAATACCTTAAGAGAGAAAGTCAACGCCCTCCGCAGAAATCCGTAAACTAATTTCGCGAATTACGGACTTTCAATTACCCCGGGTTTATTCCTGTCTCTACCTTTATCGAAACCCAACCGTAATGAATAAGCTGCGCTTCTCGAAAGACGAAGGCTCTGTTTTTTACAAAGAGCTTACTGAAACTCTCGACCACTACTTTACATGGAACAACATCCAGCGAACCGGTGGCGCGAGAATGCTATTTAAGATCATTCTCTATTTTTCGCTCGATATCCTATTCTATATCCTGATGATCACGAGCAGGTCGCCGGGCGCTTTTTACGCTTTTTATTTACTGATGGGGCTGGCCGTGCTGTTAACCGCCTTCAACGTCTCGCACGACGCCGCGCACGGGGTAGCCGTCAACAACAGGTACTGGAACAAAGTGCTTTTCTCTGTGAGCTTTAATCTGCAGGGCAATAACGCCTATGTATGGGGCAGGAATCATAACGAATCCCATCACCTCTATACCAATATCGAAGGCAGCGATATCGATGTATTGAACAACCCCTTGTTCCGTATGACGGAAAGCCAGCCCTTGCAATGGTATCACCGCTATCAGTTCATCTACGCCCCGGTGCTTTACCTGCTCTATTCGCTCAACTGGTTCTTCTTCCGGGAAACCCTGATGCTCGTTAAGTATTCCAGCCGCACCATAAAGATCGTGATACCTCCTAAGGAAGTCTTCAAGCTCGTCGTCTACAAGCTCCTTTACATCGGCTATATGATCCTGTTGCCCGCCACCTTATTACCTTTTGGTCTTACTACGATACTGACCGCATTTCTCCTGAACCATTTTATGGTATCCCTGATCTTTGTGGGAGTGTTGGGCGTCTCGCACCTTTCCGATTATGTAGCCCACCCGGCGCCCGACGAGGAGAACAAGCTCGATATGAGCTGGCCCAAGCTGCAAATGCTTACGTCCGTCGACTACAATGCAGACAGCCGGCTGTTTAGCTGGACGCTGGGTGGATTCAACGCCCATGCGCTGCATCATCTGCTGCCCAATATAAGTCACGTACACTACCTCAATATACTCCCGATCTTCCGGCGGCTTTGCCAAAAACACGGGATCGTTTATATTGAAATGCCTTATCATAAGGCACTGGCATCGCACTTCCGGTTCCTGTATGCCATGGGGAACAACAGCTCCGTAAAACCGATGCCCTATGCGCGATAAACACCTTCGGATCAGCCAGGACAGCGAGCTGCTGCAGCTCATTTATCGACAGGTCGATGAACAGCTGGTTATCGACAAAGGCGCCTTCAACCGGCTGCTCTGGGTCAAATTCATCGTTTATTTTACGTTGTCTGCGTTTTGCTATTCTCTATTATACCGGATATCTGATCCGGTGGGGCTTGTGGTGTGTTTTACCGTTTATGGCGTCGTGCTATTGCTTTTTGCCTTCAATTTTTCGCATGATCTCTCGCACGACACCGTTTTTAAGAGCAGGAAATGGAACAGGCTCTGTTTTACCATCATCTATGCGATGGTCGGGGCGCATGCGGAAGCGTGGAAACAAAGACATATTCACTCGCATCACTATGCCCCGAACGTAGAAGAATACGATTCGGATCTGACGATCACCAGGCTTATCCGGGTTATTCCGGATAGCGAATATAAGTGGTATCACCGTTACCAGCACATTTATGCTCCCATCGCCTATACCGGCTATTCGCTGTTCTGGGTCTTTATAAAGGATTTTGTGATCCTTTATGCCCCGGATGAATATACGGTCAAAAAAGACGGTGTCTACCACCTTTCCTTCTGGCTGCAGAAATTGTCGTACCTCTGCCTGACCTGTCTATTGCCGTTGTTGTTTTCCATGCAGCCCTGGTGGGTCGTGCTGACCGGGTTTGTTTCGATGCATTTGTTTCAGTCTTTGTTCCTGCTGTTCACATTCTTTATGACCCATCACGTGGAGAGCACCGCTTATCCGGTGACAGACAAAGAAGGTTTTATCAACACTTCATGGCTGATGAACCAGGTGAGGAGCTCGAACGATATGCATCCTTTCAGCTATACGGCTAATTTTATACTGGGAGGGTTCAACGATCATATCGCCCATCATCTATTCCCCCATATCCATCATATTCACTATCCCCGTCTCAACAGGATACTATATCGGGTGCTGGAGCAGCACCATATTAAGCCCAACCAGACCACCTATTGGGGTGGCGTTGTTTCGCACTGGCGGTTATTAAAGCAAATGAGCAGGCCGCCGGGGAATACGCCCCGCGACATTCCCGGGCTGGTATCCCGGCATTGATAAAGATTCCTTTTTAATGTCAAACAATTTATAATCAATTTATTATAAAAAAATCAAATTATTTCACCAAAATCCCGATCGTTTCAGTTCGCCCATACGTCCTGAGGATAAACACATTTAAAATGAAAAAGCTCATCCTCCACGTATTTATTTGTTCTCTTTGTTCTCATAAGCAGTTGGCCGCACAGGAATTGAGATCTGAATTCTTATTTGACCTGGAACTCGGCCTGGATACTCCGCAGGTAGTCGGGCCCGTATTGAAGGGAATGCGGCTGATCACACCTTTCAGGGATGGTCGGGTAAGAAGCGATAACATCAACGGTAAAGTGCTGGAATGCAGCGGAGACTGGGGACTCGTCATCGATTCCGCAACCTTTAAAGTAGACAGCCGTGTGACTATTCAAACAGATGATGGTGCAATTATATACATGACCTCCTCCGGATACAGTCACGCGGATGCCAAAACAGCCGCTATGATAGGCGCTGGTAAGGTTAGCGACCTTTCTCCGTCCGCCTATTATTTCAGGACAAGCGTATCATTTGAAACCAGCTTCCCGGGGTATGCCTGGCTAAACCACACGGTTGGGGTAGGGGTGGGACGTTTTCCCGCTGCCGGCAAAGTCGCTTACCGCATCTATGTGATCAGGTAAATTTTCCGCTTACCCGTAGACAATGTCGGTACTCTGTCCCACCTCGATAATATAACCGTCGGGGTCGCGGATATAGCATCGGATCTCACCGTACTTGGGGATCGGCTCCGTGATGAACTCTGCTCCCCGGCTTTTCCATAATTCATAGCAGGCCTGAATATCCGCGACACGGATATTCATAAAGCTATTGATGCGGTCGGGGTCGGGGACGCTGAGCGTCACTGTTGGCTTGTCCGGGGTCGGCCCGCCTCCAACGTTGACGATCATCCATATATTGGCGAGCTGGAGGTAGGCGGGCGCGCCGCTGCTGTCGCCTTTGCTGAGAATGCGGGCCCCAAAAACCTTTTCGTAAAAACGGGCCGACCGGTCGATATCGGCGACGGTAAGAAAGTGTGCGATGCTGATCCCGACACGCGGGGGCATCTCGTAGCTTTCTTGTTCGACCTGTACGGTCGATGCTGATCCTTTCGTATTCATACTTTAAAATTTAGGCGGGGAATAGTATATCCAAGTTACCGAAAATTTGAGAGACCAATTCGTCCAATGTAGCAGGGTCCGGCACAATGTGTGATGCGAAAAAAAATTTTCAGTTTGAAAAACTAAATGAAGGCTTATTGTAATATGAAAATTTACTTTGCTTTTCGCGTGAATCGTTATTGTTCGCCGCAATCTGTTAAAGAAAATCTGATTAACCAGCAATTAACAATCTCTCATTCCCGCCGAATCAAGCTCTGCTCAACCATATAGCCCTCACGCAGCCGGATCTGCCTTCTTTTCGAAATGAAAAGAAATTTTCAAATCGGTAATAGGCTGCGTTCTGCATCTCTTTTATGAAAGGAGCAGCAAAAATCCTTTGAAAGCCTTTGTGGTATTGGGGTTTAAGTATTCTGCACCTCCGACTTTCTCTGTCTGGTATATAATTAGTCTTTGTTGATGCGCGACGGGAAGATCTTCGTCGTGGGCAAACATTCATTAATTAAAATCAGACTATGCTTAAGAGAACAATTGTTGTCATCGGTGCGCTGGGCCTTTTTATAAAGGGGTATTGCCAGACCGGTGTTGTCAGAACTTTATTATTGGGTAAAAAAGACACAAGCTTATTGAACCAGAAAGATTCGGGTGAAGCGCCGGCAGCCGAACACGCGAGTGAACCCTTTGCCTTTGGAGATTTCTCCTGGCTCAACGGTACGAGCCGAAAAACGACCCCGCCGGCATTCGACTCGAAATATTTCACGGGGGACGTAACATTCGACCTGAACTATACCCATTCCTATAATAACCCCATCGACAACACCGTAGTGGGCAGCACGGCGCTTGCGCGAAACAACGAGCTGCAGCTGTCCTTTATGGGAGTGGGGGGAGATATACATGTCAACAACGTCAGGGGCAGGGTCATGATGCAGTTCGGCACCAGAAGCACGGTGGTACCCCGGAATGACAATAGCTCGTACAAGGGGCAGTATGACCTGCAGACCATTTACCGGTATATCAGCGAAGCCTATGCGGGCTATCACTGGGACGTCTGGCATGGCATCAACCTGGACGCAGGGATATTCATGTCGTATATAGGACTGTTCTCCTACAACAACTTTGAGAACTGGGGTTATCAGCCATCTTATACGTCGGATAATACGCCCTGGTTCTTCAATGGATTGCGGCTGCAGACCTTTCCGACAGACAAGCTTAAGCTGGAATTCTGGCTGGTCAATGGCTGGCAGAGCTATGGCAGGTTCAATCATTCGCCCGGTGTGGGTGTCTCGGTCTATTACCGGCCCAAAGAAACGGTGGACTATGTGTTCAACAACTACTACGGAAAGGACGATGAAGGGGCGCCCGGAAGGTTCAGGTTTCACAGCGACAACAGCTATCAGCTGCGGTATTTCAACCGCAAAAAGGGGTTCGTGACAAAAGCGGCTTTTTCGATCACGGGTGATTTCGGGATCGAAAGCGGGGATGGGGTCACGCCTTTTGGCAAGACGGATGCAAAGACGGGGGTGAACAAACCCGCCCAGAATTTTATCAGCGGGATGATCTATAACAGGCTATGGTTTGGCGAAAAGCAAAAATGGGCCTGGACCGCCGGAGGCGGATATATGACGAACCCGGGTCAATACCTGGTGCTGGCTCCTACCGGTTATGCAGACACGCTCTTCCAGGCGCAGACGGGACCGGGGTCCACATTTAAAGCCTGGGACTGCTCGACGTCCATCGACTATATGCCCCTGCCCGGCCTGACGCTCAAACTCGAGTATGTGCACAGGGCGGTGACAGAGCTGGGAGCTGTCCCCGGCACGACGCCGCTGACCGGGTATTTTGCCGGTGCGGGAGGTGTAACGGGACCTGGCGGCTATACGAATACTTCGGGCTATACCTGGACGTCCAGCGGGGCCTCGATAGCACCTCCTCTCGGCAGCCTGAGCAATGCCAATGGGACCCCATGGTTGCCGGACATGCGAAAGTCGGAGTCGAGGATCATACTGGCTTTTATAGTCAGGTTCTAAACTTTCAACAAATAAAATATACAATATGAAAGCAATGTTATTGAGTGTTCTCCTTTATGCCGGCGTTATCAACGGGCAGGAATATCGCCAGGTAGGCAACAGAAAATATGAGATAGTAGATACGGCCGGCTTCTATCTGTACAGCTATAATATGCTGGTGCAGGGCGAGAAGATCGCGCGTCCGGAGACGGTGTATTTTTTCAGCGTGGACAAGGACTCGCCCGTATTGCAGCTGACGATGGAAAATCTGGAGAAAGCGTTTGCGTCCAACCCGAAGTTCCGCTATTCGCTGGAAGCATCCTTCCATGGGGACCGGCAGCTGATGACCTATGACAAGGCGATAAAAATGTATAAGATCAAATATTTATATAGTCAGACGGTAAAATAATTGTATATGCCGACGGTAGGGAATATTCTCATTGTAGAAGATGAAGACAGGCTCAGGGGACTGTTACGGCGCATCATCGGGCTGGAAGGCTATATCGTACACGAGGCAGGCGACTGCAGGACGGCGTGGAAGGTCCTGGGCAAGGAGGAAATCGACGTAGTGGTTTGCGATATACATCTCCCGGACGGCAACGGGCTGGACCTGACCCTTGGCATTAAGGACAAGTCTTCCAACATAGAGATCGTACTGCTGACGGCACATGCAAATATTCCGGATGCTGTAAAGGCCATGCGATCAGGGGCGTTCGATTATATCAGTAAAGGGGACGACAATGACAAGCTGTTGCCCCTGATCGCAAATGCCACCGAAAAGGCGCATTTACAAAAACGGGTGATATCCCTCCAGCAACGGGTAAAGCACGCGTTCAGCTTTGACAATATCATCGGAGCCTCGCCGGCCCTACGGCAGACGATCGACATGGCACGCAAGGTGACCGGGACCGATACGACGGTGCTGCTGCTGGGAGAGACCGGGACAGGGAAGGAGCTGTTCGCAAAAGCGATACATGCAGGCAGCGACCGGGCCGCTTTTCCTTTTATAGCGCTCAACTGCAGCGCCTTCTCCAGGGACCTGCTGGAGAGTGAGCTCTTTGGACACAAGGCGGGCGCTTTTACGGGAGCAATAAGGGACAAGAAGGGTTTGATCGAAGAGGCTGACGGGGGAACGCTGTTCCTGGATGAGATCGGGGAGATGCAGCTGGACCTTCAGGCCAAGCTCCTGAGAGTCCTTGAGGTCGGGCAGTTCTTCAAAGTCGGAAGCACGACGCCTACTGCCGCCAATGTCAGGGTATTCTCCGCTACTAACAGAAATCTTGTCCAGCAGGTGAAAGAGGGAGCGTTCCGGGAGGACCTTTATTACCGGCTAAATGTATTTACGGTGGAAATACCTCCGCTGAGACAACGGCGGAAGGACATCCCCCTGCTTGCAAACTATTTTATGAAACTGTTCTCGGACAAGCTGAACAAGCGGCTTACGGGAATGAGCAAGGAATTCCTGCAGGCGCTGGAGCGGCAGCCCTGGAAGGGGAATATCCGGGAGCTGAAGAACGTGATCGAGCGGGCCGTGATCCTCTCAGAAGGTACCATGCTGGAGGCCGAGTCGCTGCCCGAGGCCTGGAGCAACGAGTCTTCCAGCGCACAGGCTCTATCCGCATTTGACCTGGCCAGCGTGGAGAAGCTGCATATACAACGCGTGCTCAACTATACCCGCGGCAACAAAGTGGAGGCAGCAAAGCTGCTGAATATCGGGCTCACGACCGTCTACCGCAAGATGGAGGAATATGGATTGAACGGACCCTATCTGAGTGCATCGAACATGGACATGCCGAATTAGGGTATAATTCTCGCATTTCAAGGGTATATTATGTTCATTTACCCCCTCCGGCATGTAGCTGGGACTGTTAGCAATTGATTTCCGCGATATATTTGCTCAGTACAACTCTAACAGATGAAAAGAATTGCTGCCATCCTGGTACTGATCAATGCCGTTTTCGTCGGCCGATCGCAAACCGCGAGTCATTTATTTCCGGACTCCCTGCCCGCGTTCCCCGAGCCGCTAGTCGGATTTAACGTACAGCGGAGCGGCATACCTCACGGGAAACTGACGACCGTCGCGTACGAATCAAGAACACTTGGAAAGCTGCGGCAGATGAATGTCTATACTCCGCCGGGATATTCTCCCGACGCGAAATATCCCGTGCTGTATCTATTGCATGGTTTAGGGGAGGACTGTCGTCAATGGACAGAATGGTGCCAGGCCGACAACATTATAGACAACCTGCTTGCGGATGGTAAGGTCAAGCCTATGATCTTGGTCTTCCCCAACTGCGATTCCAGGCTCACAGTCACCGACACGGCAAAAGCCAACCGTTCGGGGCGGGCAGATGGCTTTGCAGGTTATGGAAAGCCGTTCGAAGACGACCTGTTGAAAGATATCATTCCTTATATCGATGCCCACTATTCCACCTATAGCGATCGTGACCATCGCGCCATTGCGGGCCTGTCGATGGGAGGGGGGCAGTCTTTAAATATAGGTTTGCACCATCTGGAGGCTTTTTCCTGCATCGGAGGGTTTTCGTCGGCGCCTAATACATACCAGTTCGGCGGCATATCCAATGGAGTGGAATTGGTTCCGGACATTCAGGCCGCCCGTGAAAAGCTCAGGCTCCTTTGGATAGCATGCGGCAATAAGGACGGACTCCTGGGAGTTAGTCAGCGGGTCCATCAGTATCTTAGCGAAAAAGACATTCCCCACGTTTTTAACGTGGACGGGCACGCACATGACAATTTTGAATGGGATAATAATTTGTATTGGTTTTCCCAGCGTCTCTTCAGTCCGGAGAATTCGCCTTAGTATCATCACACCAATTCCTTTATTCTGATACATTCCGCCGACTAAAGATGCAAGAGATTTTCCTTTTTCACGCCTCCAGCACACTCATCACTAACTCCTTGTAGCTCCTGCCGATCGGCAGGCGTTTGCCGCCCAGCTCTACCTCCGTTGCGCTGAATGCCTCGATCTTGTCTTTTGCCACGATGAACGATCGATGAATGCGCAGGAAATCGTTCTCGTTGAGCAGCTCGTCCACCTGGTTCAATTTGTACTTGGTGAGCAGGCTTTTGCTCTTTGTATTCACCCGGATATACTCTTTCATGCTTTCTATGTAGAGTATCTCATCGAGGAATATTTTTACTTTCTTCTTGCCGACATTGAAGAAGATATACGTCCGTTCGCCCTGACTGGCGGCGGCCTTTATTGGCAGCATGGTCTCTTTGGTCTGTTCGATCTTGTTGACGGCTTTAAGAAAACGGCTGAATTCGATCGGCTTCAGCAGGTAGTCGAGCACATTGAACTCATACCCCTGCAGCGCATATTCCTGGTAAGCAGAAGTAATGATGATCTTCGGCGGCTTCTTCAGGACGTTGATCAGGTCGAGGCCTTTCATCCTGGGCAGATGGATGTCCAGGAACATAAGGTCAATATCGAATTTTTGCAGGCTTTCCATGGCAAAAAAAGCGTCGGTGCAGCAACCCGCCAGTTTGAGGAAGGGCACTTGCCGGATATAGTCCTGCAGCACTTCGGCGGCCAGCGGCTCGTCTTCTACGATTATACAGTTATAAGTTTGCATATCGTCTGAGATTGATTTTCAGGAACACTTTAAATACAGCAGGTTCGCACTGGATAGAAACTTCATGCTCTTCATACAATAGTTCCAATTGCCTTCGGACGTTGGCCAGGCCTATGTTCTCGTCATTTGCTCTTTTGCCGTCGTCTTCCTTTGTGTTCTCGACATGAAATTCCAGGATCCCGTCCTGCAGCGTCATTTCAAGATTAATATAAGATTCGAATCTGCTCTCGCTTGCGCCATGCTTGAAGGCATTCTCCACGAAGGGTATAAGAAGAAGGGGGGCTATCGGTTCGTTCTCATTGTCAATTTCCCTGATAAAGCTCAGCGTAAGCCGTTCGGTATATCTCAGTTTTTCGAGCTCGATATAGTCATCCAGGATCTTGATCTCATCGCTGATCCTGATCTGCGCATTCCTGGACTCATAGAGCATGAACCGAAGCAGCTTGGATAGCTTCATCACTACGTCAGCGGTCTCATCGGATCTTTTCCTTGCCAGGGCATAGATATTGTTCAGGGTGTTGAAAAGAAAATGAGGGTTTGTCTGGTTCTTGAGGAATTTCAGTTCGGTCTCCAGCTTGTCCCTGATGAGGTTATTTTCCTTTTCTTTACTGGCCAGCTGAAGCCGGAATTGTTTGATCATGATAGCAGCTCCCGAGGCAAAGCCAATATCCATTACACTTTGCAGGATCCTGCGTCCGCTGAAATAGGGTCCGAAATGGGCTAGTCCATGATAAAGCACCGGACCCTGAAAAAAGACGCTGATCGCCCGGTACAGAAGGAGAGCCACCACCAGCGCGAGCAGCAGCTGAAAAATATATCTTCCCCGCAGGGATCGTTCATTTAAGAGTTTGGGGAGGTTATAATACAGTACATAATAGATAAAGAGCAATTTGGGGATCAGCGAGGTCAGGCTGTTGAGAATGGCCAGTTCCAGCTGGTGGCCGGTCGAAGCCCTGTAAAGCAGGTCCTTATCCCACAGGTAGATGAGGGTCGTGTCTTCCGTCACATAGGCGAGCCAGAAGACAACATGCAGCGAGACCCTTTTCCAATTGACTTTTCTCATAACCCGGCTTCGGTCGAAGAACAATGTAAGGTTTTTTTAGATCAGGCGTCCGAGGATTTTTCGGCTAAAATATGCCGGAGAACGGTGCTCGTAGGTTGGAGGCTGCTGTCTATGCGTTCAACACCGATTTTCGTTGAAATCCAATCGATCAGGCAGGATATTGTGGTAATTTGATATTATCCTGATTCGGGGAGGGAGGTAGCCGTTTTTCTGTCAGCGTTTAGTCACTAAAGGATCGCCGGGGGCGGTCCTTTTTATGTATTGGCAGATTCCACCCGGTAAATGTCGCATATACACCCTTGTTGGTTGGATTTTATGAGCAATCTTTGTGTCAGCAAGCGCAAATAGTATCAAATCATCTAACCATTTTAAAACACATCAAATGTCAAACAACAGCGTATCCTTACACAGAGTTTTGAAGGCATCTCCCGAAAAGGTCTTCCGGGCATTTTCCGAACCTGCGGCCATCGCATCCTGGTTGCCGCCTTATGGGTTTCTATGTACAGTTCACAAGCTGGACTTTAAAAAGGGTGGCGAACACAAAATGTCATTTACCAATTTCTCTACAGGCAACAGTCATTCTTTCGGAGGGGAGTACTTGGAAATAAGACCCAATGAGCTGCTGAAGTATACGGACAAATTCGACAACCCTGGTCTACCCGGAGAAATGACTGTAACCGTTATGCTAAAGGAGGTGGTCTGCGGCACAGAGCTGAAGATATCACAGGAAGGTATCCCTTCCGTCATCCCTGCGGAAATGTGTTACCTGGGATGGCAGGAATCACTGGAAAAACTGATAAGGCTGGTAGAACCGGTGATCCCGGATGCATAGCCCCGGACGCTGACCCAGTTCCGAAATATACAATCTCCTATGATCGCGATAGCGTAATTTTGGATTACGAGCAATAATAACAGACATTTTGGATTACCAGGAATACATACCGTCCGAAGCACTATCAAAATACGTGAAGTGTTTTTATGTAATTGATTCTGCTTCGGACCTTTTAACAGAGGATAGGGCCTTTGCAACGGGTTGCGTTGAAATAATGTTCAATCTGGAAGGCGTACAATGGCAAACGAAGATCAACGATCAATTTATCGCGACGCCTGGTGTCGAGCTGTGGGGCCAAATTATAGAGCCTTTGGATTTTAGAACGCCGGGGAGGAGCCGGATGGTCGGGATACGTTTTTATCCGCATGCAGCCGCCGCATTCCTTAAGGACGACATCAGTCTGTTCAATAACTGCGTCACCGACCTTGCAGGTGTTATGGGGCCATCCGTACAGGAGCTGCATAAACGACTGCTGGACGCCAGATCTACCCATCAACAGCTTGCCCTGATCGAAGATTTCCTGTTAAAGAGGCTTTCACAGTTGGAAAAAAGGCTCGATAAGGTCAGGCTTGTTCATGCCGTGATGTGTGAGCTAAAAAAAGAAGATTTTTTTGACAATATCAGCAATGTAGCCTCGCGCTATGGTATCACATCCAGGTATCTTCAGAAGATATTTTTACGGCACACTGGTGTCACTCCCAAATTATACAGTCAGATCAACCGGTTTCAAAACAGCCTTTCATTAATAGGCAAAGGAGGTTCGTCCCTGACGTCAATCGCCTATGAATGTGGTTATTTTGACCAGTCGCACCTGATCAAAGAGTTCAGATCATTCACCGGCCAATTGCCATCCTCCTTTGATCCGGACAATACTTCGGCCCTTCTTGCATCACCCAATAAGTAGGGAGCTCAATGCATCGACCCTCCCTTGTCCAGCGGGTTGGGGCCCAGCGTCCGGACGGCCCCATGAGCGGTGGTCTTCAGCTCGTCAAGATTGATCTTATCCCTGAATGCCTGGCGGAACGCATCGCTTGGTCCTTTTAGCAGGATGATCAGCGTGCCATGCTCGCGCGCATGAGGGGTCGCGATGCTGTCGACCAGCCAGGCCGATCTGAACTCCTTGATGAAGCGATGCTGCATCTCCTGCGTGTCGTCGGTGACGAGAAGGAGCACGTCGAACCGGTCGTAGTCCCTGGGCATCCAGTAAAGAAAGCTGGCATTGTCGCTATACGCCATTGGCAGATGGTATTTCGGACCATAATAGTTGACGGCTCCCGCCTCGCCATAATTGTCGCAGAACAGCAGCGTGTGAGCCTTCTCCGTACTGTCGAGGGACGCATAGGCCCTGGCCACCTTTTGTGCCATCTCCTCCCAGGACAACATATCCGCAAAATCCTGTGGCAGGGAGTGGTGCTGCTGGTCTTCCCAGCGGAGTGCTCCCACCTTGCGGGCCAGGGGGTGATGCGCGTAGTACTCAGCCAGCGGAGCCGGGGCCTTGAAGGGGAGAAGAAGGGGGACCTGGCGAATGCCTATGAATAGGCTGAAGGCGACCATGGCCAGTTTCCACCATTTGTTCGCCCAGGCTTCCAGCCGGGGAGCCCCTAACGCGAACAGCACGGGATAGGCTCCTTGTGAGTAATAGCTTTTTCCGTGGCCCATCATCAAAAGTGCGAGCGTGACAACGAAGGCCCAGGCTATGAAACGATACTGTCTGGTTCGCGCCGCCCAGACAAGCCCGGTCACCCAGGTAAAGATGGTCGCCACATTGTACAGGACCTGGTCCGTCAGAAAAGCCCAAGGGCTCAGATATTGGAGCTGGCTATCCTGGAGGGTCTTCATGTGGTACACCACAGGGAAACCGTGCCGGGCCTCCCAGAGAAGATTGGGCAGGAAGAGCAGGAAGGCCAGGCCGATAGCATAATAGAAATGACGGTTGGTGAGAATCTTTCGGTCCCACGTAAAAAGGAGACCGGCAAGCAGACCAGCGGCATAGAAGGCCATGGTGTACTTGGCGAGCATGCCGAGACCAAAGCTGACTCCTGCAAGGTAGAGGTGGATGGGCTTTTCGGTCTGCTGGTACCTGATCAGCTCGTAGGCCATCGCCGTCCAGCAGAATATATCCAGGAAGTTCGGCATGAAGAGGAACTGCATCCTGAGCCAGGCGCCCGCTACAAAAGGCATCCAGGCCAGGACCAGGGCGAACCAGCGGCCGCCCAGGTGAAGCACCAGCCGGCCCACAACGACATAGGTCAATGCGCCTGCCAGGGAAGGCCATATTTTGATCGCCCACATCGCGCCGCCCAGCAGATTGGTCAGCCAGGCGAAGACCGAGAGCAATGGCGGCGCTTCCATATAGCCCCAGGCCATATGCCGCGCCTCCGCGAGGTAAAGGAATTCGTCCCGGTGAGGGCCCCAGGCTGGGTCCTGAAGGAAGAAGGGCAGTATCAGCTTGATCAGTGCGAGGATATAGAGGAGGTGAGTCGGTTTCATAGAGAAAAGGTAAAAAGATCGGGGTGTATCCGGGGAAAGTTTTGACCATAAGCACAAAATCGGTGTCCTCTGGCAGATCTTTTAGCCCTCACCCCTATACATATTGCAGTTTTTTTGCTTTCTTGTGGGACTTCTCCTCAGGAAAGCAGCTGCAATGCGACCAGTATTACTAATTGTAACAGCCATTTTATGCGCCGCCTGTCATTGTCAGGCACAGGGCGACAAAGACTCCTCTGCGATCGCAGAAGTACGCGCTGCATTTAAGATAATCGCCAGGGCTCCCGACTCCGCCCTTGCCATCGCCGGAAAGGACCTTGGACAGGCGCAACGTTCGGGCAACCAGCGGCTGGCTGCCTATGCCTACAAGACCAGGGGCTGGGCCTGGATGCATAAGGGCTCCTATGACAAGGCCTTCCCCGATCTGCAGCTCTCGGCAAAGATCTTTGGTGAACTGCATGATATCCGCGAAGAGGTGTACACCCTGATCAATTTAGGGCTCGCTTATTCCAACCACACCGAGTATACAAAGAGCGCCAAATACCTGTTCATAGCCGATTCCCTGGCCCAGCAATTGAACGACGCGAATGTAAAGGGATTGGTTAGTCGCCAAATGGGTATTCTCTATCGGGAACAGGGGCAATACAGCAAGGCGATACATTACCTCAGGGAAGGCATGGAACTCTTCAGGTCCTCGCACGATACCCTGCGTTTTTTTGACGCAGCCAGCAGCCTCGCAATCGTCTATATCAGAATGAAGCTGCCGGACAGCAGCCTGCAAGTTTGTAATATCATATTCCCCTATATCGACGGCCTGCAGGGCGCTCACTATCAAAAAGCCATGATACGGGAACGTTATGGAGACGCCTGGTTCGATCTTGCAAAATATGATAAGGCCCGGGACAACTACATCGGCGCCTTCAGGATCTTTGCCGACGAGGGCAACGGGGCGGACAAGGCATTCGAGGCAATAAATGTGGGTAAGACATTGGTGCAGCTAAAGAAGTACCGGGAGGCAGAGAACTACCTGCTGCTGGGCTACAGGATAAATGACAGCCTGAAAATGACCAACTACAGCGCCGTTGCAGCCGAACAGCTGGCTTTCTTATACCAGGCCACCGGCGACTGGCGCAAGGGTTATCAATGGCTGGAAAAAAAAGGCGAGCTGCTGGATACCCTCCAGCTGGCCGAACAGAATGATAAGGTAGAGCAATTACAGGCACAATATGAGGCCGATAAAAAGGAAAAAGAGATCTCGCTCCTGAAAAAGGACCAGCAGCTCACGCTTGCGATCGTCGGGCGGCAGAAAGTCATCAGGAATGCCGCGATCGCATTCGTGGTACTCGCAGTCATGATCGGCATCCTGGTCATCAATCGCTTTAGAGTTGTGAACAAAGCCAGGCGCCTCATCGAACTGGAAAAGATGCGGAATACGATCGCCCGCGATCTTCATGATGATATGGGCTCCGCCCTGTCCAGCATCAATATCATCAGCAAAGTGGCGTTGGCTGCTGCCCCGGGGGATGGCAAGGTAAATGAACACCTCAAAAAGATCCACGAACATTCGGGCCTCATACTGGAGAACATGAACGACATCGTTTGGACGATCAACCCGGCCAATGACACACTGGAAAACACCATCTTTAAGATGAAAGAATTCGCGGCGGATATATTCGACCCCCAGAATATCGATCATTCCTTTGAAGAAGAAGGTGATTTCAGCAATATAAAACTGGGGCTCCAGACAAGACGGGACCTCTACCTGATCTTCAAAGAAGCCGTCAACAATGCAGCGAAATACAGCCGGTGCACAAAGGTGGATATTACTATCGTCAGCAGTGACAGACAGATCAGCATCCGGGTAAAGGATAACGGCATCGGGTTCTGCACCGACACGGCAAGAACCGGCAACGGCCTGAAAAATATGGAGCAGCGGGCCGTAAGGATGAAAGGAGAGCTGACGATTGCCAGCCAGCCGGGGAAAGGCACCGAATTGACGCTTACGGTAAGATCACATGATTGAGGGATGTTCATTTTCACGCAAATTGACCAAATTTGCAGCAGGACCATATTTATGCAAACAGGTGTATTGATATATGAAGACAATCAGTCATTGAGGGAGAGCCTCGAGCAGCTGCTCACCTATTCTGAAGGCTATGTGGTGCTGGGCAGCTTTCCCAATGTGCTTCAGGTGGAGGACCAGGTAAAACAGCTGCGTCCGGAGGTCATCCTGATGGACATCGATATGCCCGGGGGTATCAACGGCATTGAAGCGGTTAAAAGGGTACGCGCCTTCGACAAAAAGACGCCCGTCATCATGCTCACCGTCTTCGATGACCAGGCCAACGTCCTGGAGGCCATCTTTGCCGGCGCCTCCGGTTACCTGTTAAAAAAGCATCTGTCCGACCGTCTCCTGGAGGCTATGCAGGAAGTTCTTACCGGCGGCGCGCCCATGAGCCCCAACGTAGCCCGGCTGGTCATCGCCAGCATGCATAAATACAGTCCCGCCACCGAGACCCCTTACCAGCTGACGGCCCGGGAGCAGGAGATACTCATTGCTTTGTCCCGGGGGACAGGCTACAAAGCCATCGCAGCCGACTACCATATCACTCTGGACACCGTACGCACACACATAAAGAACATTTATCAGAAAATGCAGGTGCATTCACAGCTGGAAGCCGTGGCCAAATTCCGCAATAGCGGCATTATCTGAAAGGAAGTCCGGCAACTCGACGCAAGATCACATCATTGGGGGATTGCGATGACAGAATACCATTCCACTACTAATTTTTATCGAAGTTCCAGAAAAACAAGCTTTGCATGCCTCTAAGTTAAACATATCGTTATATCTTTATGAATATAACGCTTCTTTTTATGAAACCAAAGCGCTTATTCTCGCTTCTTGTTTTATTCTGCTCAACGGCAGATGCAATTTCCCAGTCGACAGGAAATATTAAGGGCAGCATTACCGACAATATAAGATCGCCTTTACAACAAGTCAATATTGTCCTTGATAAAACAAATTTCACTACGACCACCAACAGCAAAGGCGAATACATGATCAGCAACATCCCTCCCGGCTTCTACAGTATCATAATTTCACACATAGGCTATCAATCTATCAAACGCGATATAGCCGTAAAAAAGAATGAAACCGTCGAATATTCCTATACGCTTCAGGCCAGCACTGCTGAAATTCCATCCGTTGAAGTATACGGAGAAAGAAGACTATCCAACATCGCCAGATTACCTGAGATCATTGGAACAACTATTTTTTCGGGCAAAAAAAATGAAGTTCTCCTGCTTGACAGCATGAATGCAGATTTCGCGCAGAATAGAGCCAGAGATGTGTTTGCGAGAGTGCCGGGTATTTCTTCGTGGGAGTTGGACGGCTCGGGCACTCAGACCAGTGTAGCACCAAGAGGACTGAATCCGCACAGATCCTGGGAATTCAATGTCAATCAGAACGGCTACAATGTTAATAATGATCTATATGGTTACCCTGAAGCAATGTACAATCCTCCACTGGAAGCCGTGCAGGAAATTCAAATTGTCAGGGGATCTGCCGCTCTTCAATATGGACCTCAGTTTGGCGGCATGCTCAATTATGTAATCAAACAACCCGACACTACAAAAGCGCTGGGGTTTGAAACACAGCAGACTTACGGCTCATTCAGTACATTCAATTCATATAATGCAGCAGGCGGCCAAAAGGGAAAATTTACTTATTCCGCTTACTTCAATTATCGCAGCAGCGACGGATGGCGCCCCAATTCCAACTATAATTTCCTGAATGCATACGGAAGCTTACATTATAAGCCAACGGACAAAATGAATATAGGCATCGAATACTCAAGGGAGAACTATGTACAGAAATTTGCAGGCGGGCTTACTGATTCAATGTTTGCTGCCAACCCACGTCAATCCACAAGATCCAGAAATTATTTTAATCCCATAATCAATTTGATCTCTTTCCTTCTTGATTACTCCATTAATTCCAGGACACAATTGAATGTGAAAGCATACAGTTTGCTTGGACAAAGAAATATGGTGATTGCCAACCCCAACCTGGCAACTAATGCAGACACCATCATCAAGACGCTGAATTCCTATGCGCCGAGACAGATCAACAGGGATTACTATCAGAGCTATACCGTTGATGCAAGGATGATAAGAAAATACGACCTGTTCCGTCACGAAAGTGCATTGTCGGGCGGCGTGAAATATTCAAATATCTCTACCGACAGAAGACAGACCGCAACGGGAACCACAGCAACTGATTTTGACCTGACCCAAACCGGTGATTATGGGATCAATCTCCTTTTTAGAACGGTTAACTATGGTGCATTTCTCGAAAATCTTTTCCGGATCACCAACAGACTTTCCGTCACTCCCGGCATAAGATATGATTACATCAATTCAACCCTAAACGGGACGGAACATGATGTGTACAACGATTTTCGTCCTGTTTCGCATTCAACCTCCAGAAATATTTTAGTTTCAGGAGTAGGGGCGCAATACAGGATCGCCGAGAGTATAGATATTTATGGGAATTATTCTCAGGCCTATCGGCCGATCCTTTATTCAAACCTTATAATCGGCTCAAGCACGGCAGTGATTGACCCGAATTTGAAAGATGCAAGCGGCCACAACTTGGATATTGGAATAAGGGGAAAGATTAAGAATTTTTTGAATTTTGATGTGAGTGGATTTGAACTATCTTATCGGAACAGGATAGGAAATATAACACTGACTGACGGCACAGGAAATCCCTATGCTTTTACGACTAATGCAGGAGACGCGTTGACAAAAGGAGTGGAGGCCTATTTGGAAGTTCATCTGCTTAATCTCAAAAATGAGCACACCGGCTCCGACCTTTCGATATTTTCATCATACGCCTATAATGACGCAAAGTATTTAAATGGAAGATCCGGAAAAGCTAATTTGACTGGAAAGACGCTGGAAGATGCTCCGCAATACATTAGCCGTTCCGGCATCAACTGCACAGTGAGAAATATATCTGCTACATTTTATTATTCCGCTGTTGGGGGATCGTGGTCGGATGCAAACAATACAGTTGCGTCCGAAAAAAATCCTGGTGTAGGTTATGTGTCTCCTTATCAGGTGTTGGACTTCGCCACAAGCTATAAATTTCATGACAACTATAATATTAGAATAGGCATAAATAATTTGACAGATAATAAATACTATACCCGAAGAACCGAAACGCTTGTTTATCTTGGTAAAGGTGTATTACCCGGGGATGGAAGATCTATCTATTTTACGTTAGGTGCAAAGTTCTGACGAACCAATTCAACCCTGATCTAAGGCGTTTAGCCAACCTGGCGGTCTGAAAACGATGCTTTGGTCGATACAAAAAAAAAGTAAATCAATATTGTCCAGGGACAAAAAATTGCTATTTTCGGCATTATGATCAAATGCATCCTCGTTCTGAGTCTCTTCGCCGCCATCCCCGCACTGTCACAAACGCCGGGCAAGAAATACACTTTCCCCGAAATAGGCTGGTCTTTGGTCCTGCCCGAGGACTTTACTGATTTCCCATCAGCCGATCGGGAGGTTCAAATCCATCCAGGAAGCAAGGCCGACAATCAATCTCCTTCGAAGCGACTGATGAATGCAATGAGCGACGCCAATGTTTTTTCTGTCAAACTCCAGTCCTGCGATCCCGGTGATGCGCAATTCTATGGATCTTTTGTTGAAAGTAATAAGCGAATGTATCTGTCTGTGTCCAAAGGAGGGGAGGGAATTCAATGCGATTCGGCAACGACGACAGTCCTGATCGATGGGGTGCCATTCCAGAAGTTCGGCATGGTCGTTAAGAAAAATGGGCTGATCCAGCACAAATTTTTTTCTCTCTTGACCTGTTATAAAGGTTATACGATCTACATAACCCTCATGACATTCAGCAAAAAGGCAGGCGCGGAATTGGAGACGATGCTGGAGCAGTCGAAATTCAGAAAATAATTCCGTCATCTTTCCGGTAGCAGAACATACTAAAAATCAACAAATGGAAGCTGATGATCATTATTCAAGGTATATCAAATTTAATAAATCATGAAGCTTCTTCTGACTTCCAGCGGCATTAGTAACAATAGCATCCACAATGCGCTGCTTGACCTTTTGGGCAAACCCATCGCCGAATGTAATGCGCTGTTTATTCCGACAGCGATCTACCCTCATCCTAATGGTGGTAATATGGCATGGCAGGCCATCTGTGGAAAAACCAAATCCCAGTTCTGCCAGCTGGGCTGGGGATCCTTGGGAGTGCTGGAGCTCACTGCGCTGCCCTCTATTAACAAAGAAATCTGGATCAGGGACATCCAGGCTGCCGACCTGCTGCTGGTTTGGGGAGGTGACGTCTTGTTTCTATCCTACTGGATGCAGCAGTCCGGACTGGCGGAGCTATTGCCATCGCTGCTACACAAGATGGTTTATGTGGGAATGAGCGCCGGAAGCATGGTTGTAAGCGCCACCATCGGCGAGACCTACAGTACATACCCCGGCGGAAGCATTAAAGCGCTGACATCGGAGAATATTGTATTTTCCACACCCCAGGGAGAAATAAGCAAGTTCTTCCTTACGGCCCGGGGAGCGGGATTGGTCGACTTTGCGATGATCCCACACTTTGAGAATGAGAAGTTCCCGGACACGTCATTGGAAAATGCAAAAAAATGGGCCGCAAAGCTACCGGTACCAGTATACGCGATTGACGACCAAACCGCGATCAAAGTGGTTGACGGCGCCATTGAAGTCATCTCGGAGGGTAGCTGGCAACTGTTTACGCCCTGAGTTTCTGTTTATTTGATCCACTTGTCGGATTTTCACCCGGGGATTTGCCAGATGCCTGCATACAAATGGGTTTTGCTATTGCACCTCAGGTTCCGTAGAAAGCAGTTCTTATCATAAATTGCGGCCCACTTACCACATTTAATTCATGGAATATGATTTTTCTTCAAGCTGCCCTTAACGGCGATCGACAGCACCCAGCGGTCCCAAAGACTCCGGCGGAAATTGTTGAAGATATCGTACAGGTTGTCAGTGCCGGGGCGCATGGCGTGCATGTCCATGCATTCGATCACGATGGCAAGGAGACGCTGGATGCTGTTTCTTGCGCCCGCTTACTGCAACTGATCCGGAAGGAATGCCCTGGCGTTTCGGTATCCCTGACCACATCCGCTGCGATTGTACCCGATCACCGCCAGCGACTGACAATGATCCAGGCCTGGACTGAATTTCCCGACCTGGTGACGGTGAACCAGGGCGAGGATGGCATCGTAGAATTGAGTGAATGGCTCCTATCACGGGGGGTAGGGCTGGAAGCAGGTCTGCTTTGTACCGACGATGCGAGAAAATTCGTAGCCTCCTCTATCCGACACAAATGCAAGCGGGTGCTGATTGAGCCCCTGAATGACGACACGGCGTCTGCCTTGCGTGCGGCTGCGGAAATGGAAGAAATTGTACTTGGCGCCGGTATCACTATTGAACAAGTTCATCACGGGTACGATCTCGCTTGCTGGTCCGTTAACCGGCGCGCCGTCGAGCGAGGACACGGAATTCGTACGGGGCTGGAAGACGTCGCAGTACTACCCGATGGGCGAGTGGCCACCAGCAACGCCGAACTGGTGCGAACAGCCCTGCAGATGATCATCTAGGCTATGCGCAAAAACGCGAAATCCCCCGCAGCTGCGGAGGTTAGGTTATATTCTTTCCCGGACCTCCTGGGAGTTGATGACGGCAGTGACTTCGAAATCTATCAGGTCGTTCCAGTTATCCATCGGTTTGAAAACAAATTACGACCTTTAGCGAATGAAAGAATTGTTCCCGTTCTATTCCATCGGACATTTTATAAACCAGCCGACAAACCCAACTGAATTTGAAATATTGGAGTTTGGCGAAATGGAGGAGCCGAATGTGGATGACATTCACAAACATACCTTTTACGAAATACTTTGGACAGAAAAAGGGATCAGCAAGCAGACCATCGACTATAAAGAGTATAAAGTTTTGCCGAACAGCCTGTTTTTCATCTCACCAAACCAGGTGCATCAATTTGAAGAATGGAAACCCTTAAAAGGTGGAACAATCCTGTTTACCGAAGATTTCTTTTTACTCAACCACAACAATAGAGATAGACTTTTTGAACTGAGTTTCTTAGACAATTTTTATGCAAATCCCTGTATTCAATTGTCCAAAAGAAATTTTGCCGATATTAAGCAAACCATTACCTTGATATCCAACGAACAAAAACGGTCAGATAGAAGTCAAACAATAACACAATCGCTGCTTCATATATTGCTGGCACAGGTTCAACGTTGCATAGATACAAGCGCCGAGAGAACGATCTCTAAAAAATATCTCCTCATCTTCAAGCAATTCAATAATCTACTGGACAAGCATTTTGCTGAAAATAAAAAAGCATCCTTTTTTGCTGAACACTTGCATATAACAGCCCATCATTTAAACCTGATTGCGAAAGCAGTAACTGGCAAAACAGCAAGCGAAGTGATAAGGGCAAGAAGTATCCTGGAAGCAAAAAGACTATTAACTTTCACAGATAGCACCGTTTCGGAAATTGCCTTTCGGCTCAATTATACCGACAGTTCCCACTTCGCAAAAGCCTTCAAAGCGGAAACACGACAAACACCGATTACATTTAAGACCGAAATGTCCGAAAAATACCGAACAAGGCAGGTTTCGTCCTGACATCATCCTTAAGTTTCACCCCATCTTTGCATTGTCAATAACGACAATAATCCAGATATAAAAAGACAATGCAAGAATCAGCAAAATGGGTAATTGACCCAAGCCACACCAAAGTCGGGTTCAGCGTAAGACATTTTGGAATTTCTGAAACCGATGGCTTTTTCAGAAGCTACGCGGCAACACTAACATCGGGAAAAGAAGACTTCTCGGATCTGGCCGTAAATGTGACTGTGCAAGTTGACAGCATAGACACCAACGATGCCCAAAGGGATGCTCATTTGAAAGCGGATGACTTCTTTAATGCCGAAAAGTTTCCTGAAATGAAATTCGAGAGCACCAGATTGGAAACCACCTCGATCGCCAATCAGTACAAAATGCACGGAAATTTAACCATTCGTGACATTACAAGGCCAGTAGTCCTTGATTTGGAGTTTGCAGGAGTCGTTCCTAAAGACCCGTTTGGAAACACAAAAGCAGGCTTCTTTATTTCAGGCAGCATTAACCGGCAGGATTTCGGATTGTCATTTAACGTTTTACTCGGCACAGGAAATTTAGCGGTTTCCGATAAAGTAAAGATCAATATCCCTGTTCAGCTTGTAAAACTAGCCCAATTATGAAGATCAAAATTTGGCTTATAACAGGGATTTCAAGCGGTTTGGGGAACATTCAGAGATCTCAGGCAATTTTCGACATCACCCAACTTGACACACCCCCGTTGCGGCTTCCATTAGGGAAAATTGCAATCGAATCATTAACTACAAAGCTGGACAGCGTACAAAGAGACATTACCAACTATAAAGATATCGCAGAAAGGGTGGTGCTATAGGAGATAAGTTGCGTATATTAGGGAGTTGGGCGCAGTGCACATATGCCTTAAGCAGGCTTTCCCACAACCAGATGCCGGCGCAGGTATTTCGCGGTTGCCGACTCCTTACGATCGAGCAATTGCCCGACGGTCCCTTCGAACACGATATGCCCGCCTTCCCGTCCGGCGCCCGGGCCGATATCTATTATCCAGTCCGCCTGTGCGATAATATCCAGGTTGTGCTCGATAACAATAACCGTATTTCCATTATCAACCAGCGTATCGATCACTTGAAGTATTTTGTCCGTATCGCTGGGATGCAGACCAGTGCTCGGTTCATCAAGCACAATGATATGCTGCACTGCGCTGTCCAGCTCCCTCACCAGCTTCAGACGCTGCCGCTCACCACCGGAAAAGCTGGCCAGCCGCTGCCCGACAGAAAGATAGCTTAACCCAAGACGATCAAGTCCCCGTAACAAACGGCAAAAAGGAAACCCGCTGAAAAATGTCATCGCCTCTTCTACGGTCATATCGAGCATGTCTGCTATGCTCGCGCCATTATACCTGTATTTTAATACTTCCGGCTTGAACCCCGAACCATTACAGACCTCGCAGATCTGTTCTACATCATCCATAAAAGCAAGATCGAGCTTTTGTACGCCTATCCCTTTACACTCCGGGCAGGCGCCATCGCTGTTGCTGCTGAAGAGGTTGGGTTTGACATGGTTTGCATCGGCCAGCAAATGACGTATGTCATCCGCAATATCAAGAAAGGTCAATAGATTGGACCGTACGCTGGCAGCAAAGAGCGATTGGTCGATGATCTTTACGTCCGGGTGTTGCTGCGGCAACACCTGGTTGATCAATGTGCTCTTGCCTGAGCCGGCAACACCTGTAACAACGGTCAGCACCTCCCGGGGAATATCGACCGATATGTTTTTCAAATTATGCAGATTTGCATCGGTGATGGTTAAATAAGTCCGGGCCGCACGTGGTCTTTCATTATATGTACGTTCACTGCTGAAATAGGCGCCTGTCTTACCCTTTGATGCTTTTAGCCTGGCAAAGCTTCCTTCGTAGATGATCTCGCCGCCGTGCCTGCCGGAAAGGGGGCCCATGTCTACCACATGATCGGCGATACGTATAATATCCGGGTCGTGTTCAACAATTAAAATGGTATTCCCTTTATCACGGATCTTCTGAATGATGTGGATGATATTGTCGATGTCGCTTGGATGCAGCCCGATGCTTGGCTCATCAAATATATAAAGCAGGTCTACCAGGCTATTACCCAAATGCTTTACCATTTTTATACGCTGTGATTCACCGCCGGATAAAGTGGCGGTCGCTCGATCCAGGGTCAGGTATTTCAGACCGATAGCGATCATATTTTCCAATTTGTTCGAAAGCTCCCTGGTGATGGTCTCATAGGCTCCGGCATCCAGGTGGTTGACAAATGCAAGCAGCTCATCCACCGACAGGCTGCAACAGTCCGCAATATTCTTCCCTTTTATTTTGCACGACAGAACTGTATCGTTCAGGCGCTCGCCTTTGCACGAAGGACAAGGGCCTGCAGTGATCACACCGGCAATACTTTCTTTTCGCCGGTCTACCTCCTTTGATTCCCTGGAAAGAAATGCTTTTTCCAGGCGCGGGATAACTCCTTCATACAACACCGTTTTCCTCCATTGCCTGTCCGGCTTGGGAGGCCTGTGCTCGGTTGCATATAATAAAAGGTCTTTTTCCCTGGCGGTATAATCCTTTAGCTTCTTATCGTTGTCAAAATAGCCAGAATGGACGTAGCGGGTCCATCGCCAGCCACCCGGCTGAAATGTAGGGAAGTTGATCGCGCCTTCGTTCAGGGATTTACTGGTATCGAGCAGCTTATCGATGTTGATCGTTTGAATGGTCCCTAATCCTTCGCATGCAGGAGACATTCCAGCCGGGTTATTGAACGAGAAGATATTGGAATAGCCTACAAACGGCTTTCCGATACGTGAAAATAACAGCCTCAGCTGTGCGTAAATGTCCGTGACCGTACCTACCGTAGAGCGTGCATTGCCGCCGATGCGTTTCTGATTGATGATCACAGGCACGTTCAGGTTCTCTATCTTCACAACGTCCGCAATACCGTAATGCTGCAGCCTATTACGCACAAAACTATTTTGTGTTTCGTTGATCTGGCGTTGCGCCTCTGCGCCAATGGTTTCAAAAACAAGCGATGATTTCCCTGAACCGGACACCCCTGTGAAAACAGTTATTTTGTTCTTTGGAATGCTTAAAGATAAGTTCTTCAGGTTGTTCTGATTGGCGCCTGTTACGATGATGTTTTTCATATCTGCCGGTCTTTGTTACCCGGTGAGTATGCAGCACATGAAAAACCATGCCACCGTATATTTATACCCGGATCTGTTCCTCTGAATAATTCACAAAAGAGATTTCTTCGTAATTTTGAGCAACAGCAGGAATTAAATATGAATTCTTCGAAGAGTGATAACACGTCCACCTGGCCGGTGCTGCACTTCGACCAGTATAAGGACACGCTTGCAACAGTCCACATGTGGACACAGATAGTAGGCAAGGTTCGGTTGCGGCAAATGCCCTGGCTCAACCATTCCTGGCATGTAACCCTATATGTTACTCCTCGAGGTTTGACGACCGGGAGCATGCCTTATGAAGGCGGCAGCTTCGAGATCATTATGGATTTTACCAGCCACGAGCTGATCGTCACAACCAGTGCCCGAAAGCAACGGCGGATGGACCTGTCGCCGCGTTCGGTCGCCGATTTTTACATGGCGCTGTTCGACCTGCTGCGCGAAGTGGATGTCAACGTAAAGATCTATGGCAAACCCAACGAGGTCGCCGATGCGATCCCCTTCCGGGAAGACCTCGTACACCATAGCTATGACAGGCAAGCGATCAGCTCGCTCTTTCAGGCACTGGCCAGGATCGAAGTCGTCTTTGTCAGATTCAGAAGCCGTTTCAGGGGCAAGGTGAGCCCCGTCCATTTATTCTGGGGGTCATTCGATCTGGCCGTTACGCGGTTCTCCGGCAGGGAAGCGCCCAAGCATCCGGGCGGGATACCCAATATCCCGGACGACGTCATGCAGGAGGCCTACTCCCATGAGGTCAGCAGCTGCGGATTCTGGCCGGGCGCCGCCGACTTCCCAACACCCGTTTTCTATTCCTATTGCTACCCAACGCCACCGGATTTCGGCGATCACCCCGTCGAACCGGCCGAAGCCTACTACAGCCGGGAAAAAGGCGAATTCTTCCTTCCCTACCATGTTGTACAGGGGTCCGCGAATCCCGAATATACCTTGATGCATTTCCTGACATCTACCTATCGTGCCGCCGCTGCTACAGGCCACTGGGACCCGAGCCTCGAATGCGATCTCAGGAAGTACAAGCGACAGTTATAAGGTTCACCCGTGAACAATTTCGAACCAATGTTGTTTTTCATTGTATGAAAAAAATAATTGTTGCAACCGATTACTCTGCAGAAGCAGAAAATGCAGCCAGGTATGCTGCCGCTGCTGCCTCTGAACAGGGTTATGAATTGATCCTTTTTAATGTAAGGGACATTTCCATTCACGCCTTGAATGCAGGATTGTCTGCCAAGGCCGTTGATGATGCGCTCGAGATTTACCATAAAAACATCACGGACGCAGCCCACGAACTTAGTACCACTTATAAGGTACCGGTAATTCCCTATTTAGCTACCGGCAATTTTTATGACGAACTGATCACTTGTATCAACAAATACCTTGCAGACGGATTGGTGATGGGGATGGCCGGAAAGTCTTTTGAACAGGACATGCTGGGAAATACCACTACATCTGCCATTCACCGTTTGCAAATTCCTATTCTGGCTGTGCCCTTAGCCGCTAAATTCCGGGGCATCAAAAAAGTGCTTTTTGCCTGCGATCTGAAAAGAGGCGTACACGATACGGTGCTGGAAAATATCCGCTCAGTTGCTGAAGATTTCGGGGCTGGTGTGGAAGTCTTTTATGTAGATAGTACAGTTGCAGCACTGCAGGAAGTCAATGAACCGGCGACTACAAATATTGGAGAGGCGCTATCGGGTACCAGCTATTACTATAAGAACATTCAATCGCAAAAGATCGTCCGGGCAATACAGGACGAGATAGAAGCAACGCGGCCCGACCTGCTCATCATGGCCCCCTATAAATATGGATTTTGGGATTCTATTGTACACAGAAGCAAAACAAGGATGATGGCCTCACGCAGCAACATACCCCTGTTGTCATTACCCTATTAACTACAAAGAATTGACATAAATGCATAAAAAAAAGCCCGTAACATCAGTGTGTTACGGGCTTCCGTCTATTATTTCAAGATCAACACCGTCTGATAGGAGACACTATTCCCATTGCTCCAGACGATCTTGTACAGCCCCCGGTTCATATTCATGACTTTTATATTGACCTGTGGCGTACCTGCAGCCACTGGCACCAGCTGTACTACGTTGCCCCACATATCCACCACCTGAAATTGCGAAGGCGCAGTCACCGATGGCAGATTGACGGTTACGAAGGAGCCCGTCACCGGGTTGGGATACGTCGTCAGCGTAGGCGTTACACCAGCCAGCTGAACAGCTATAACAGGACTATACGTAACATTCAACCTGACATCTGTCATTTGCAGCCGATAGTAGTTGACGCCGCTACTGGGGTTTATATCAGTAAAAGTATAGCTGGTCGTATCCTTCCACTTTGCCAGTATGTTGGTCAGAAGGGTTAAATGAGAAGTATCTGTACCGTGCAGAATTCCGTAATTGGCGATACTGCTGTCGTGTTTCACACTCCATGACAGCATTGGCTGATTGCCGTAGGCTGTTCCCGAGAACTGTACCAGCTGGAAGGGGGCCGGCACAGCAGGCGGCGGAGTCACTGTAGTGTCCCCCGGAGGTGTAACCGTACTATCTCCCGGTGGCGTCACGATCGTGCTGTCGAACGTGAAGCTGTTGTGCAATGTATCTGTTCCGTTTTGTGACCGGACAATGACATTACCGCTCGATCCGGCGCCTATCACCGCTGTGATCGAACTGTCCGACCCGATACTGAAAGACTGAGCTGCGGTACCGCCAAAGCTGACCGCATTGACACTGTCCAGGTAAGCGCCATGGATCGTGACAGTAGCCCCTTTCGCCGCGCGCGCAGGCGTTATGGAATAAAGTACAGGTCCGTGTACGGGCGGTGGTGGCGTCGGGCCGGAATAAGTGAATCCTGCCAGCGAGGCAGCACCGCCGGGTGTGGTGACGCTGACGGCACCGGATGCTCCGCTGCCCACTACAGCCGTAATGGTGGTGGAGTCCACGACCGTATAGGAGGCCGCCGGTACGCCCCCGAAGCTGACGGCGGTAGCAGCGGTGAGATTCGTTCCCTTGATCGTGACCGTGGAATCCTTGCCCGCGCTAGTGGGGGTAAACGAGGTGATGGTGGGCTTGGCCGCGGGAATGAAAACAAACCCCGCTTTGCCTGTGGAACCTCCACGGGCTGTTACTACGACCTGTCCGCTGGCGCCTGATCCGGGGTAGGCTACGATGGTGGTCGGAGAGGTCAATTGGAAGGACTGGGCCGGAACTCCTCCGAAACTAACCCTGGAGAGCCCCCCGAAGTCGGTGCCGGTAATGGTCACCGGCTGACCGGGACCGGCGATGTCGGGGCTGAAGGCTGTAATGGTCGGAAGGGGCACGAAGACGATCCCCCAGGCGGAAGCAGTACCTCCTGTGGTAGTCACCGTAATATCATGATAGTTAGGATCTCCTTCCAGAACCACGAACTTCAGGGTATCGAAGCTGACACCTATGATGTGCCCCGCATAATAACCGACGATCGAGCAGCTACCCGTCACATTGACCAGATTGGTGCCTATGATGGTCACCGTGTCTCCGTACTTGCAGGTATCGGGATAATAACGGGTGATCGTAGGAGGAAGCGGCACCGGTGTGAATTTACCGGTACTCGTCGCATTTCCGCCCGGAGAGACCAGCGTGATATATCCGGGCGCCTGCGCTTCGCAATTCGTGCCTACCCGGGCGTAGATGGTATCGTCCGACCCAATGACCAGGGCGGAATCGGGGTAGCCGCAGAATTTTACGCTGGTCACCGAGCTCAGACCTGTTCCGATGATCATGACCATCGTGCCGGGGGTCGCCTTGGTGGGAGAAAAGCTGGTAATAGTAGGCGCCGGAGGCGGGGGCGGGGGTATAAAGCTGAATCCGCCAAGGACGGCAGTATCTCTGTTGACGATGACCCTGACACTACCGGAAGAGCCGGCGCCGACCACGGCGTTAATCGTATTGGCATTCACGACCGAAAAGGAAAGGGCAGGTGTTCCCCCGAAGCTCACTGCGGTAGCGCCCGTAAAGCCTGAGCCTGTAATGACGACGGAGGTGTTGGTGGTGGCGCTTGCAGGTGCGAAGCCGGTGATGGCCGGCGCCGGTGGCGGCGAGCTGGAATAAGTGAATCCGTAGGCGTAGGCCGTATCCGTATTCACCGCGACGATCACTTCGCCTGAGGTACCCGATCCCACTACGGCCTTGATAGTATTGGTGTTGGTAACAGTAAAGGAAGCCGCGGGGATGTATCCGAAGCTGACGCCTGTGGCTCCGGTGAAGTTGGCCCCCGTGATGGTGACGGTATCGCCTCCGATCGCATTGGTGGGCGAGAAGGAGATGATAACGGGACGACTGCCCACAAACGTGAATCCTGCCAGCGAGGCAGCACCGCCGGGTGTGGTGACGCTGACGGCACCGGATGCTCCGCTGCCCACCACAGCCGTAATGGTGGTGGAGTCTACGACCGTATAGGAGGCTGCCGGTACGCCCCCAAAGCTGACGGCGGTAGCGGCGGAGAGATTCGTTCCCTTGATAGTGACCGTGGAATCCTTGCCTGCGCTGGTCGGGGTAAATGAGGTGACGGTCGGTTTGGCTGGAGGGATGAAAACAAACCCGCCTTTGCCTGCTGAACCTCCCCTGGCTGTTACTGCGACCTGTCCGCTTGCGCCTGACCCGGGATAGGCTAAGATGGTGGTGGGAGAGGTCAATTGGAAGGACTGGGCCGGGACTCCTCCGAAACTAACCCTGGAGAGCCCCCCAAAGTTGGAGCCGGTAATGGACACCGGCTGACCGGGACCGGCGATGTCGGGGCTGAAGGAAGTAATAGTCGGAAGGGGCACGTAAACGATCCCCCAGGCGGAAGCGGTGCCACCTGTGGTAGTCACCGTAATGTCATGATAGGTAGGATCGCCGTCCAGGACCACAAACTTCAGGGTGTCGAAGCTCACACCGATGATGTGTGCTGCATAATAACCAACGATCGAGCAGCTACCCGTCACATTGACCAGATTGGTGCCGATGATGGTCACGGTGTCTCCATACTTGCAGCTATCGGGATAATAACGGGTGATCGTAGGGGGAAGCGGTACCGGTGTAAATTTACCGGCGCTCGTCGCAGTTCCGCCCGGAGACACCAGTGTGATATATCCGGGCGCCTGTGCTTCACAGTTGGTGCCTACCCTCGCGTAGATGGTATCATCCGATGCAATGATCAGGGCAGAATCAGGGTAGCCGCAGAACTTTACGCTGGTCACCGAGCTCAAACCTGTTCCCACGATCATAACCATCGTGCCGGGGGTCGCCTTGGTGGGGGAAAAGCTGGTGATAGATTGGGCTGAAACAGCGCTGGCCTTCATAAAAAGACAGCTCAAAGAAAGAATAATAACTTTAAAGCAGGTACGAATAGGGTAGAGTTTATGCATGCGGATCTGGATTAGAGTTAGGGAACTCGCCAAGATAGGGAAATATCCCCAATTGTGCAATAGGCTTCGTCGTCTTCAGGAATTTAAACCAATCATGTAGCCCCAACGAGAGTATTCGGCGTCCATCCATTTGAGTTACATCAAGTTACCGAATTAATAGTCCTGAAGGCCGTCCATAAAAAAATTTATGATTGAGGAAATTTCGGCCTATCTTAATGTCCCACCGCCGGGCGAGGACTTTGCGTGGATCGTTGAGTGGCGATGCGAACCCGGACTTTTAATAAGCCGAGCATACTATTATGAGACCTTTGATCCTGATCCTTCATTTGGTGTTTGTCGTTGCGATCGCAAAAGCGCAGCCTTCTCCTGTTAAAGTGAACGAAGGACTTTTGCAGGGGAGTTTTGAGAACGGCCTGACGGTTTATAAAGGCATTCCTTTTGCCGCGCCGCCGGTCGGAGAATTGCGGTGGCGCGCTCCTCAGCCCGCGGCAAAATGGGAAGGCGTCCGGCAGGCCAATAAATTTGCCCCGGAACCGATACAGGGGGGCAATTCTGTTTCCGGCAAGAGTGAAGATTGTCTATACCTCAATGTTTGGACGCCTGCGAGCTCGCCGAACGGCAAAGTTCCCGTACTGGTATGGATCTACGGCGGCGCTTTCAATTTTGGCGGTACTGCTGAACCGACCTATAACGGTGAAAAGCTGGCCAGGAAAGGTGTCGTGCTGGTAAGCATTGCCTACCGCTTAGGCCAGCTGGGGTTTATGGCGCACCCGGATCTGAGCGCCGAAAGCCCAAACCACGTCTCGGGCAACTACGGCCTGCTGGATATGATCGCAGCCCTTAAATGGATCAAAAAGAACATAGCTGCCTTCGGGGGCGATCCTGGCCGGGTAACTATTTTTGGAGAGTCGGCAGGGGGTATCGCGGTTAGCATGTTGTGCGCGAGCCCGCTGGCCAAAGGACTCTTTACAGGCGCAATCTCCGAAAGCGGCGGTTCATTTGGCCCTACACGGACCACCACTTTTCCAGGTGAAAATATGAAAAGCCTTCATGACGCAGAAGCTGCCGGGGATGCCTACTGCAGGAACGCGGGGTTCTCGTCGATCGCGAGCCTGCGAAAGGTGGACGCTGACAAGCTTCCGGCTGTTCGGGGCCTTGCATGGCCTATCGTCGATGGCTGGGTGATACCCGACGACCAGTATCGGCTATATGAAGCCGGAAGATATAATGAAACGCCGATATTGGTTGGCTACAACTCCGATGAGGGTGCCAGTTTTTCGCCGCCCAAAACGCCGGAAGACTATATTGCCGCGGTAAAGAACCGTTATGGGAAGTTTGCCGATCAATTGATTGAGGCTTACCCGCCCGGCACGGGTACTGTTGCCAAGACCGCCCGTGACCTGTCGCGCGACGCCGCATTTGGCTGGCATACCTGGAGCTGGGCGAATTTGCAGGCAAAAAGGGGCCGATCGGAGGTCTTTTATTATTATTTTGACCAGCACCCCGAATATCCGGCGGGCTCTCCACGGGCGGGCTATGGATCGCCTCACGGACAGGAGGTCGCTTATGTATTCGGCACGCTCGATACCTTACACGCGAGCAAGACGGACCGCGATATTTCGGAGGCGATGGGCACCTACTGGACAAATTTTGCCAAGTATGGCGACCCGAGCGGTGCGAACGGCGACGCCGGTGGTTCCGGGGAACCCCAATGGCCTCCGTTCAGCGCTGCCAACCCCGTCGTGATGTACTTCTCTCAAACCGCACATACCGGTCCGGTGCCCAGCGCCGCGGCGCTAAAAGTATTGGATGCCTATTTCAGCTGGAGGCGCACGCCCGATGGCCAGACTGCTGTTAAATAAGATTTGTATCCTGACGGCAATCCGCGGATCGAGGCGCCTTTATCCATCAGAAATTTGGGATTAACGGGAAGAAGTTCCGGAAGCTGAATAGACCAGGACCGTTATGCCGCAAGGATAGAGATGGGCGGCAACGGGCTTAAGGCGAAGCATGTCGTCCATTTTTTTGAAGATAGAAACCCCTTTGCCAAGGATCGCGGGGTTGACGATAAAGTGATATTCGTCGATCAGCCCGGTCCTGACCAGGGCATTGGCGAAGGTGGCGCCTCCGTAGGCGATCATGTCCTTCCCGGGGAGGTTTTTTAGCCGTAGTACTTCCGTAGCTAGGTCTTCCGTAGTGGTGGTGGTATTTTCCCAGCGCGAGCGACGTTCTTTCCGGCTAAAGACGTGCTTATGAGCGGCAACGACGTTGGCAGCGAAGACGGCCTGGGGATCGTCCTTTTGCGTCGCGACCCCGGTCCAATGGTCGATATAGCCGCCGTCAGCCATATCCCAGCCCAGAAGGATCGTATCGTTGGCTGCTGTAACGTCGGTGAAATATTTTTTCAGTTCATCATCCCAGGTCCATGGACCGTTGTATGGCCAGATCATCCAGCTCATGCCCGTTGATATACCATCAATAAAAAGGTCCAGCGAGACCTGCATTTGTAGTTTTAGCTTACGCATAGGTTTCTGTTAAAAGCACAATATAAGTGGCGTAGCGCGGTCGGGTAGGGGGGAAATATGACTTTGTCAGGGGGCAATTTGGTCATGGGCCGTTCCAGGCGGATCTTTGCCACATAGCAAGCCGTTCTCCGCCGATCACTTCGAAAGCGAGGAATCATATCGTTATTCGAACTTTTATGCATTGTGAATATTTTTATCGAAATACCGCAAGCCAATTTGTAAATCAATTTTCAAACATGCGCACCAGGTGATTTCTTGATGAAACCTCAAAAATTCCTTCGGACCAATTTTGGATAGGTGCAAACCGAATTGTAAGTTTATAGCTGACCATGACGCTAAAATTTTTTACTCATAATGTAAAAAAACTTTCCTGCCAGGTCAATGCCCGACAGTACGAGTATGAAGGCAACCGGGTGCAGGTTCCCTTGAGTCGCAATGGATTTTACAAAATATGGCTCATAGATCATAAGTGCCGCATTCAAGTCAACGATGAGGTCCATATCTGCGATGAACCCGTCGTTCTGTTTGCAAACCCACTGGTCAGTTACGCGTACGACAGCCTGCAGGAACGCCGGTCCGGATATTGGTGTATATTCACCGGTGAATTTCTTGCTGAGAACGATCCTTTCGCCATGACCGGGAACGTACCCGCGCTGGACCCGGCATATGCCGCGATAGTCTTTCCGGGGCCCGAACAGCTGGCTGTCATCAAATGGCTGTTCCAGCAGTTGACAAAAGCGGTTAAGTCCGAATTCACATTCCGCAATGAGATGGTCTCTAGCTATATCCGGCTCTTGGTATTCGAAGGAATGAAGGCAACCTGCAAAACGACACCAGATCGGCGATCGGAAGCGGCAGGTCGGATCACTCGGCAGTTCCTGCAACTTCTGGAAAAACAATTCCCCGTCCGGGCGCCGGACCGGCCGATGAGGCTCAACACAGCGGGGGTCTTTGCAAACATGCTGGCGATCCACGTCAATCACCTCAACGCGATGGTCCGGAAAGTTACTGGTCAGACGACCACCCAACATATCGTGGCCAGGAGAATCGCCGAGGCAAAGGTGCTGCTTCGACATACCGACTGGACCATCGCCGATATCTCGGCCGGTCTTGGCTTCGACTATCCCAATCACTTCAATGAGTTTTTCAAACGGAATACCGGCACAACGCCCCTTGGCTATCGGAAAAATAAGATTCTTTGATTTTCGTACTTTTTACCATGATTCAAGTACCTCCACGATGAGCGAACCGCCGTAGCTTTGGATAAAAAACGATGGCACAACAAAGCACCGCTACAAATGGGCCCCTTGACTACACCGTCTATACATCCATCCGGCCTGGTCTGAACCGTGACCCCAATACACCTCCGGGCCTGGATGACCTAAAATGGGTGCCGAATAGCGCCACCCTCATATTTGGCAAAGACGACGCGGTCCTCGTGGACGTTTTTCTTGCAATCGAGCATACGATCACCCTGGCGGACTCCATCGCCTCTACAGGCAAGAAGCTTAAATATATTTACATTACCCATCCACACGGCGATCACTTTTATGGACTGCAATTGATCCTTGATCGCTTTCCCGGCGCTATCGCGATAGCTACAAAGGCCGTTGCGGAGGACTGTGCGGAGCAAGTAAGGCCGGAAATCATCAACGGTTTCTGGGCGCCCCGGTTTCCCGGACAAATACCAGAAAAGCTGGCTGTTCCACAGGTCATGGACGGCGTTGAATTCGAACTAGAGGGACAAAAATTGGTTGTCCTGCAAACCGGCTTTTCAGATACCCACGACTCGACGAGTCTGTACGTGCCGTCGATAGGTCTTGTCGTCGCAGGGGATGTTGCCTACAATGGGGTTCACCCCTATGTCTCGGAGACCACGGCAGAAACCCGGATGGAATGGAGAGATTCGCTGGATATGTTAATGGGATTGCATCCAAAATACGTCGTTGCAGGACATAAAAAGCCCGCTCTTCCGGATGATCCCGGTATCTTGCTGGCCACTCGAAAATACCTTGAAGACTTTGATCGCCTAAATACCGCGACTTCCACCACCCTTGAGCTATATACCCAAATGCTGGAATTGCATCCCGATCGCGCGAACCCGGGTTCTCTTTGGGGAGGTGCTTTGGCAGCGAAAAAGATCTCAATCTAGAACCGGGATTAGTTCTGACAAAGATGGAAAAGACCTCCCGGTCCGGGAAATAGCTTGAATTATACCTCTTCAAAGAATTATGATGCTTGCACATACTCCGGCCCTTCGATGGATCCAATCAAATCGCCGGACGCGACGCAGACCTTTCCGGGCTGCTAAACAAACAATAAAAAGCCTCCGCAATTACGGAGGCTTTGATCGCTTATAGCTTTAGACCGTTGTCGACCTGTTTTGGATTACATCCTTGTCGCCCTGTCTGTACTACTGTTTTACTCTGGTGAGTTTCATTTCACCTCTTTCATTTTTAATCAAAAGTTCGTTCTCATTAACGACTTCCCCGGTACTTTTGATGGTCATATCATTAAAAGTAATGCTATACGAAAATTTATTACCATCAACTTTTCCATTCTCTATCTTAGTCTCACCAAATTGAGTTTTCCAGGTTCCTTTAAGTTCGTTCCCTTCAACTTTAAAAGTGTAATTAACTTCGAAAGTACCATTTGGTGTCTCCCGGGTACCTTTCCAATTGCCGTCAATAGTGTTTTGAGCAAACGTAGTCAAACACCCAAAAAGGAATAGCAGGCTAAAAAAATATTTCATGTGAATATGGTTTGATTGAGTCCGAATTTATGAAATGGATATGAAATTTCCCAAAAAATAAAAACTCTCTTGTCAACAAGACAATTATCTCCTATTACCGCCGCCACCCCACATTACAAGCTGGATTCGAAGAAAGCCGAAAGCTCACGAACGCCAGCTGCACACCGGGGTATGGGCGACGCTGCAGCGGCAGCAACGAGGCCAACCCTGCGTTTGTTCAATATCCATCCTTGAGGGATACTGGAAGTTTTTCTGCCAGAATCCATCTTACTTTGTATAGGATCAGACATTTTCCCTTAGCATCGCCATACATTCATTAACTTAAAATTGCTTGTCATGAGAACGAAATTTTATCTTCTTTTGGGAGTAATTTGCTCCTTCAGCTATCTTTCCTGCGTAAAAAATATGAGGAATTCGGGAAAGGATGGATTCGAAAATAAAAATCCAAAAAGTCTTACGAACGGACCAGTGGACACCATTCAAAAGGGCTTTGGGTTCACGGAGGGACCCGCTGTCGATAGGCACGGGAATGTATTTTTTACCGATCAGCCGAATGACAGAATTTATAAATGGAACGCAGCAACCGGTAAAGTGACTTTATTTTTACAGGGCACCGGTCGCTCCAATGGAATGGAATTTGACAGAGAGGGTAATCTCATCGCCTGTGCCGATATGCACGGGGAGCTATGGAAAATACGCCCCGATGGCAGCCATACTGTGCTGGTGAATAATTACAATGGCAAGCTATTGAACGGACCAAACGACGTATGGATCAATCCTTGTACCGGTGGTATCTATATCACCGACCCGATATTTCCAAGAGACTATTGGGACGCATCTGATCCACGTAAACAAAATTGGGAGCCAACGCATTCTGAACAGGCCGCAACTGGTAAAGGCGGTCATGTGTATTACCTGGCGCCAGGCAGACACGAATTGGTTAGGGTAACTACCATGCCGGAATGGAATGCCGATACATGGCCAAACGGCATTGTTGGCACTCCTGATGGTAAAAAGCTGTACGTAAACAATTGGACTTATGATGGTACAGGCAAAATTCAGGTTTTTGATATCAATGCCGACGGGACACTATCCAATATCAAGCCGTTCGTTACTAATTTAAACTTCTGCGATGGCATGTCGATGGACGAACTGGGAAACATTTACGTCAGCGGCGGTCCGGGAGTGAATGTCTTTGACCGAAAGGGCAATAATATTCTTACCATTAATACCGGCGGAGGCAGCAACAACGTTTTTGCAGGGGAAAATAATAAATTGCTCTTCATGA